>Ga0209514_10002417_pt1 | contig 28888 bp, 25 predicted proteins | sample Subgrocontami58m_FD_187452 | JGI IMG/M metagenome (GOLD analysis project Ga0209514, IMG submission 187452) | Subsurface groundwater microbial communities from S. Glens Falls, New York, USA - GMW37 contaminated, 5.8 m (SPAdes) (version 3) | ecosystem: Environmental > Aquatic > Deep subsurface >...
CAGAACCGGCAGAAAATTGATCGTGCAGACTTGGACATGGGGATGAGAGGAAGAGAAAGCCACAAGCTATTCTCTCATCCCACACACAACTGGTGGGTTACCAAGCTTCGACAAAGCTTCAAGCGACGAGCTACCCGTCCGAACGGACAATCATCCGGGCGGGCAAGCTTCAAGCAGCTTGAAGCCGTCCGGCTTGTAGCTTGAAGCTCATGTCTTCACTGGAAGAGCGTGTCGAATCCGGTTTTGCGGTCTTTGACTGTCGTTTTCCTCGTTCTTTCAATGATTTTGAGATCCTCGATTCCCGGCACATCCACCACCTTGTTGCCGGCGACGAGCACCTCGCGGTTCTGCTGGATCGCGAGGATTTTCTGACCGTAGAGTGTGAGGAGTTTGTCGAGGGTATCCACCACTCCTTCCGTTTCTTTGCGCTTCAGGTCGGTCTGGGCGAAAGCGTCCTGCTTCTCGAGCACGATCTTCTGCTTCTCTCCCGCGTCCGTGAAATCTTTGCCGTCGATCGCTTTCTTCAGGTCCCGTTCGGCCTGTGTTTTCTCCTTGTTCTGATCCCGTGCGGTCTGTTTCAGCTCCTCGAGGAGCGCCGCGAGTTCCTTGTAGCGGTCGTTCGTGCGGGTTGCAACATTTGTGAGCGCTTCGCTGTATGTATCCAGGGCCTGCTGGCGGTCGATGCTACGATTGAGGAGATCGGCGACGTCTACCTGAAGAGCGTCAGCGAATGCCTGCAGCAACTCGAAATCCGGATCCGAAATCGTCTGTTGTGCCGCCATGATCCGGGACTGAACCAAAATTCCTTTTTTTCCGCCATCCGTGGCCATAACGGTGGGAGAGGTGGAGAGGAATTCGGCGGTAAAGAGTCCCAGTGGCGCGGCACGGCGCACGGAAGCCCCTTTCGACAGTTGTTCCTGGAGAATAGGGAGCGTGAGGATGGCACTCCGGCCCCCGCTTACGGGTCCGGATAACTTTTTTTTCGAGCAGCCCGTTGCTCCGATTACAAGGAAACAACAAACCATGAACGGGATGATGGCGCGAGTATGTGTTGCTCTGTGTTTCATGAACAGAGTCAATTATACCATCTTTCCTGTGTAATCGTAAATTGTCATGCGCAGATTTTTCTTATACTCATGAGGAAAACTTTTCGTTTGTTCACAAAATATCCACAGAGTTTTCCACATTCTGAGTATTTCCGTTGATCAAAGTATAGGTGTACAAATGTGCATAAATTATTTGTTCAAATATGCGTAAAACAATGAAGAAAAAGTGTGATCAAGATCAATTTTATTTTTTTGCTATACATGCCAAATAAACGGTATAAAGTAGCGCTTAACTTTTGATCACTTTCTGTGTTCGAACTTCGAAAAAAATTGGCGGGAATTTCTGAGGGTATCCTGAAGGAAAAATTCGGCGTATCGACAACTGTCCACTTTGATTTTGCATTGGATGAGGGAAGAGGGGATCTCACGACTTCGGTTGCCCTACAACTAGCCAAGAAGTTGCGCAAGAAGCCTCAGGATGTTGCTGAAGTAATCGCGCAAAGTTTGAGAGCTGCTGCGGGGGTTTCGAAGGTTCAAGTCGCGGGATCGGGATATGTGAATGTCACACTTGATGACGCGGTCCTCTCACAAGGGCTTGAGGCGGTTGAACATGCATGCGAACCAAGACAGGCGGGTACGGGCGACGCGCCGATCATCATCGATTTCTTCGGTCCGAACATCGCCAAGCCGCTCGGAATTCAACACATTCTCACTGCAGTCATCGGTCAGGCGATTATCAATCTCTACCGCCACTGCGGATTTTCGGTGATCGGATGGAGTTATCCGGGCGACTGGGGCACCCAGTTCGGGAAGCTGGCGGTGGCATACCAGAAATGGGGCTCCAGAAAACCTGTCGGCAAATACACAGTCGACGAATTGCTGGCGCTCTATGTTCGTTTCCACAGGGAGGCTGAGAAGAACGTTTCGCTTGAGGATGAAGCTCGCAAGGAATTCGCGAAACTCGAAGCAGGCGATCCGGTCCTGCGCGCCTTCCGGGAAGAGGTGGTTGACGTGACGCAGAAGGCTCTTTCGAAGCTTTGCGAGCGCCTCCATGTGAAGGTCGACAGAGAAACCGGCGAGAGTTTCTACGAAGACAAAATGGATCCGATCCTTCGGGAGGGGACCACGAAGAAGGTGTTCAAGAAAGGGGAAGGGGGCGCGCTCATCGTCGAATTTCCGCTGGAGACGCACTTGCCGCCCTCCCTGCTCAAGAAGAGCGACGGGACGACGCTGTATGCGACGCGTGATCTGGCCATGGTCCGTTACCGTCTCGATTCCTGCCATCCCCGGGCAATCTACTACGTTGTCGGTGTCGCGCAGAGCCTGTATCTCCAGCAACTGTTCGCCACATGCACGCTTCTTGGTTGGGATCTTCCGGAGACCGAGCACACGGTCTTCGGCCACATGCGTTTCGAGGATGCTTCCATGAGCACGCGGAAAGGAACTTCCATGAAACTTGAGGACGTGCTCGATGAAGGCGTTCGCCGCGCGACGAAGGTGATCGAGGAACACCGTGCGAGCATTCAGACCGACGACGCCCGTGCGCTTGCGGAAATGATGGGCGTGGGGGCCCTGGTGTACGGCATTCTCAATCAGAACCGCAAGATGGATCTCGTCTTCGATTGGGACAAATGCCTGAGTTTCGAGGGCAACAGCGCTCCGTATCTCCAGTACACCTATGCGCGGGCGCGATCTGTGCTGCGCAAAGCGGACAGGGAGAACGTTCCGCTGCCTGCAGCGCGTGGGCTTTCTCCAAAGGAGCGTCTCTGTCTCAAGATCCTTCTACGGTTCCCGGAAACGCTGGCCGACGCGCGGGATACGCGCATGCCCCACAAGCTCACGAATTATCTCTTCGAGCTGTGTCAGGCATTCAACTCTTTCTACAACAGCGAGCCCATTCTCCAGGCGGAACCTGCGCTCTGTGCATTCCGTCTCGGCCTCACTTCCCTCACGGCACGCGTGCTCAAGACCGGCGCGGAGCTCCTCACTCTCCGCGTTTCTGAACGCATGTAGTCTACTTTTCCCCTCTTTCCCATGTCCCGCTCCACCTTCACCATTTTCTTCCTCGTTCTCTCGTTCGGCATCCTCTTCACGGGGTGCACAAAAGCTGAGCCGGACAAGAGCTTCGATGAGTTCACTTTCTCGGATGCCGATCTCCAGCGTGTCCAGCAGCTCGCGAGCAGCAGCGCAGGCGCGACGGCGAGCGGGGCTTCGAGCGGGACGCCGGCGGTGTTGAGCGTGGGGCAGGGGACAGGGGCGACGGTGCTCACCGAAACGGTGACCGTCACACCGGACATCGAGAAGCAGCGGCTCTACGACAGCGTCCGCATGGGTATCGGGGGGCAGGGGGGCAATATCTACCGCGTCAGCAATCCGTTCCTCAACGTCCGTCAGAGCACGGACGTGAGTTCGCCGCAGGTCGAGCGGCTGAATGAGGGGGAGATTGTCACCGTTCTCGATATTCCGAGCGCACAGTGGGCGAAGGTTCGTCTTTCGGACGGGAAGGAGGGGTACGTCGCGTTCCGCTACATCGCGAAGGTCACGACGGAGCAGCGCCTCGCCGCGGAGAAGAAGCAGTTCGAGGGGAAGTACTTTGTGGATTTCGCCTTCCTCAACATGCGCAAGGATCCCTCCACGCAAGCCGAGAAGATCGGCGAATTGCCCGGACAGGCCATCGTCAAGCCGCTTTCCATGAACGGCGAGTGGGCGCGGGTGACGTACGGAGGGAAAGAAGGCTACGTCTCGTCCCAGTACCTGAAGCCGCTCCAGCCAGTTTTCCTGGTTCGCCAGGAGGGGTACGTGCTGCCGATCCTGCATTATCAGGCTGATGACGGTCCGAGCATCGTTTCGCTCCCGAAGCACGTTGCCGCGCTGAAGGCCGCGGGCAAGAAAATCACCACGCTCCGGGCGCTCTATGACGTCGTGCTCGCGCAGGAGACGCGTGATGCGCGCCTGAATCCCAATACGGTCGTGCTCCTCGTGGACGGGGTGTCGGCCAGGAGTATCCGGCAGGTCTCCGATGTGTTACAGGGAGCCGGCGTCAGTGCAACGCTGTTCCTCGAGACGAAGGATATCGGTCTCTCGGGCATCACGGAGAAGATGGTTTTGAATCTCCTTGCGAACGGGAACGACCTGCAGTCGGGCGGGCACACGGGCGATGATCTGCGCTCACTGACCGATTCGCAGCTGATGCTGGAGCTGGGACAGAGCAAGAAGCTCCTCGAGGATCTCACGAAGAAGGAGGTGTACGCCGTCGCCTATCCGAGGGGTGGCGTGAACGACCGCATCATGAAACAGGCGGCGGAACTCGGTTACCTCTTCGGCATCAGCCAGTCGCCGGATCAGAAGTTCTCCCGCAGCCAGTTTCTCAGGCTCCCCACACTCCTCGTCGCGGGCGGCATGTTCCCGGAGGATGTGGTGAAGATGGTGCAGTGATTTCCCTTTGAAGTTCCGAAGTACAGGAGATGGGGGTCTCCTGTATTTCTGCAGTTCCTCTCTTCTATCCGCTTTCTTTTGGTGGCCAAAAGAAAGCGGAGGAAAGAAAAGCCAGTCGCTGGTGGAAAAGTTCCTATGCATCATCAACTCGCAGAGCTGAAAACCGCAGACTCGTCGTTCGCTTCGCTCACTCCTCAGACATATGCGCTTTTCCACGCTCTGCTCGCTGGATGCATGACGGAACTTTTCCAACGCGACAAGGTAGATTCGAACACGAAAACTATTCAATTGTTCACCGCGTATCGTTTGAAGCTTGTCGCTTCACTTATTCGGGAAACTATAATCTTTCTTGAACTGGTCGAGGAGGCCCTGGCCTTTCTGCTGCGTGAACTCGGCGGCGGAAGAAGCCGCCTGATCCGCGATCTTCTTCATGATTTCGTCTCCATGCTGCACGAAGTACCACACGCTCCAGAGGAGGAGGAGGAGCGGGATGAGCGCAAGGAATCCACGGATGAAGCCGCCGATGGTGCGCATGCGGTCGCGGCGATCGAGGCGCTTAAGATGCAGGACGATCTCATCGAGTTTCTCTTCAATGGAGGTCGGAACCGAAGGATTTTTTGCGGGCATAAATTAAGGAAGAGTATTCAGTATGCAGTATTCAGTATACAGGGACGATTGCCTCCCTGAATACCGAATACTGCATACTACATACTTTTTAAAATCCCCGCCTCCATCTCCGCATGGCTTCGAACACGTGGGTCAGCCAGTATTTCGAGGAGAGAGGAACATCGAAACAATGCTGCAGGTTCAGGAGCTCGCCGCCGAAGCCGGTCTTGAAGAGGGAGACGCCGGAAAACGGATGGGACTTAGGACTTAGGACTTGGGACTTAGGACATGGCTGTTGCTGACCACTGACCACTGACCACTGACCACTCATTGGAGCGATTCCCCAGAAATTGTAGATATGGTCGCCGCGCCTAAGCGCGTCTTGTATCGCGGTCCACTGGAGGAGGTAGCTTGCAGGAACCTTCGAGAACTTGCTTGCGCTCGCGCCGTGATGGTAACTGGTTTCACCGGCGAAGTGCATGTGGATGGAGGCAGCGATGACTTCCCCTTGAAACCGCGCAAGGTACAGGCTCGCTTCGCTTCTGGCGCAAAAATGCCGGATTTGAGCGGCAAACAGCGCGTCGGCGTATGGTGTGAAACCGTGGCGCAGCCGCGTCTCGTTGTGCAGCGTGAGAAAGACGCCCAGGTCGCGGTTTGGATCGTTCGAAGCCTCCACAGTCACACCGTCACGTTCGGCACGACGGATGAGGTTCCGCGTCGTTTTCCGCATAGCGGACAGAAGCTCCGCTTCTGTCCGAGCGATAAGCGACCCGCCCGAACGTACCCGTTCGGTACGGGCGGGTAAGCGGTTAGCGGTGAGCTGCCATGGATCCGGCGTCACGAGTGGCAGGTACCAAACGTGCTCGGCGAGGAGGTGGAGAGGTGAGGAGATGGCGGAGGAGGGTTGGGGTTGGGGTTGGGAAGGGGGCAGGGATGACGGCCAGAAAGGACTCATGCGAATGAAGGAACAGCTGCGTTCCCTGGCTAAACGCTTGAGTTCGTTGAGCAGGGAATCGAAAGTGTGCTTGAAGCTTTCGGCTTGAAGCTTTCCGCTTATTATCGGACCATAAGGTATTGAGAGGTGTTTTCCGCGTTTCGCCGGAATGGTGTGACCGAAACAGATCCCCGTGACCGCTCCGTTCTCTTCAGCGATCAAGCGAACCGGTTCCTGACCGATTTCACGGTACACCTCGCCCATCGTCCAACTCTGGAGGAACGGCTTCCAGGGCTGGGTGCGAAGGAATGCATCCCAAGCGGATTGATCGGTGGCTTCGGAGATATTCATCGAAGTGATTATAGCGTTCCGTAGCCGGGGCATCGTGCCCCGGTTGGGAAAATGAAATATCAATCGACGTACGACCGGGACACTATGTCCCGGCTGCGCATGGTGTTCGAGTCTGTTTGCCAGCGCAATCCGGTCTGGTTAAACTCCGGTTCATGAAGATAGAACTAAAAGGAAAAAACGTGCTTGTGACCGGCGCCTCTCGCGGCATCGGCGCGGCAATCGCGCGATCGGTGGGCGCTGCCGGAGCGCGCGTGGCGGTGCATTTTTCTGGAAACAGTGAGAGCGCGGGTCGTATCGTCAAAGAGGCGGGGAACGGTTCTTTAGCCTTTCAGGCCGATCTTCGCGACCCAGCCGCCTGTCTAAGTCTCTTCGGGGAGGTCGTGCAAGCGTTCGGAAACCTCGATGCCATTGTGAACAACGCAGGCATTTGTCCTTTGGTTCCGCTGGCAGATGAACAATGGATCGCACAGTGCGACGAAATCATGGCAGTCAACCTGCGTGCCGTTGCCATTTTGTGCCGGGAGGCGATATTGCATTTCCGCAAGCGCGGCGGCGGTCACATCGTCAATATCGCGTCCCGGGCGGCGTTTCGCGGCGATACGGAGGATTATCTTTGCTATGCGGCATCCAAGGGGGGCGTCGTTTCCCTGAGCAAATCCATCGCGCGTGATTTTGGAAAGGACGATATCAAATGTTTCGTCATCGCTCCCGGCTGGGTGAAAACCGACATGGCGAAGGAGGCGCTGGAGCAATATGGCGAAGCAGCTTTGTTGGAAGGCATTGCGCTAAGTAGGCTCACCGAGCCCGGTGACATAGCTCCTATGGTTACTTTTTTGCTTAGCGGATTAGCTGACCATGCTACGGGGACGACGATCGATATCAACGCAGCGAGCTACGTGCATTGATTGTCTCTGCTTGTACTCTCGTTTATTTCAATTGCCGCTTGACCGGGACACTATGTCCCGGCTGCGTAATAAAATCGAATCAATTTTTTGAGCTAAAAAAACAGCCTGCTCCATCGTCATCGTCGGATGCGTCGGCAATGACAGAATCTGCTCGCAGGCTTTCTCGGCCTCGGGATCGTCGCCCCATTCGTACCCCAGAGCGGGCAGATCAACGCTCGGGGGACACACGACACATCCGGTCCAGCCGTCGTCCAGATGAATGTTCCGGCATTTCAGGGTTCTGCGCTTTCCCTGCGCGTCTGTGACGAACAGCGGGAACTTCTGGAGCGGCAAATCCCCCCGGATGCCTCCAGGAACGGGCCAGCCATGTTCGTGTCCGAACTGCAGGAAGAATGCCGTGAGCTCGCGTCTGTGCCGGTTGAGCGCGCTGAGATTTCTCAGTGAGGAGAGCGCAAGCGCCGCACAGGCGTTCGGGATGCGGTGGAGGAGATGGGACATGCGGCCCTTTTTTTCCTGCGGCGTCACAACGGGCGGGATCCATCGCAGGGCGCCGAGGAGCTTCAGGATCGGTTTGTCGAGTCCGCACCAGAGGAGCGAGCGGATGAGGCGCATGCGCGGGGCGTACTCGAGCAGACGCACGACGGCGAACCAGGACAAGTCTGCTGCCCGGGCCTCCATCTCCCTGAGACGGTCGGCGATTTCACTGCTCTTTACCAGAATCGCTCCGCCCGTGATGCCGGAGATCGCCTTGTCCCTGCCGAAGCTCAGGAGCAGCGCGTCTCCATGATATCCGATTTCCTTCGGGCCGTTCTCATCAGGAAGAACGTGTGCGCAGTCTTCGATGAGGAGGAGCTTCCGCTCATCGCACAGAGCGCGCAGTTTCTCCGTTTCCGACGGAATGCCGAAGGTGTGCTGGCAGATGATCGCCCGCGTGCGCGGGGTGATGAGCTGTCCGATGTTTTGGAGGTCCAGATTCAGCGTCTCGCGATCAATATCCGCGAAAACCGGGACCCCGCCTGCCGCGGAGACGGCGTTCGGGACGACCACGCACGTGTACCCCTGAACGATCACTTCCTCTCCGGGCTTCAGATCGATGGCGTAGAACAGGGCGAGTAGCGCTTCCCTTCCCGAAGCGAAGAGGGCCAGAGCGCGGTGGAATTTCTCCTCCAGCGCACTCCGGAGCAGCTCGATGGATCGTCCGCGTCGGTAGGCCCACGGGGCGTACGAGAGGGCGAGAACACGCCGCAGGTATGCCCTGTCCACGTGCGGGCCGTAGGTGTGGTGGATGGGGGAGAACAAAGGGCAAAAAGGCAAAAAGGCAAAAGGGCAAGAAGCAGGGGAATTTACGCAGGAGGGAGAAGCCGATCGATGAGGGAACGCGGCAGGCGGCCGGCGCAGACTAAGAGATCCCCCGGATCTATCGGACGTGCAACGCTTGCGGGAACGGCACGTTCTCCGAAACCGCCGCTACGGAAGTACGTGAGGAACCGCGGACTCACGATGTACGCCGTTTCGAAGACCGTAGCCGCGCTCAGAGCGAGCGACTGGTGGATCTTCGCTTCCTCCGAGCCGAGTTCGATGATGCCGTCCATCAGAAGCACTTTGCGCTTGTGTGGCTGTTCCTTCGCCCATTCGATTGCGGCGCGGAAGCTCATGGGGCTCAGGTTGTACGTGTCATCCAGCACAGTGACGCCACGGACAGTCGTGAGCTCGAACGTGCGTTTGAGTGGAGGGAAGCTCCTGATGCCTGCTGCGATCTCCTTCACGGACATGCCGAGATGGCGCGCGACTGCGATGGCGAAGAGGATGCCCGTGACGTTGTGCGTTCCAGTCACCGGCACTTCGAAGAGCGTATCGAGAGCGCGGAAGCGGATCCCGCCTTTCGCCTCCTCCACATCGAAGGCGGTGATGTCGGCGTGGGGGTCCGTACCGACACTCGTCACGGGACATCTGCACAGCGCCCGCAGGGCATCGAAGGCGTCGTTGTCCCTGTTGAGAAACGCGTGACCGTTTGCGGGAAGCGCCGAGAGGAGCTCGCCCTTGGCGGCCCGGATTGCCTCGCGGCTCCCGAAGAGCGAGAGGTGCTGGTTTCCGATGTACGTGACGATGCCGAGTTGCGGTTCCGTGATCCTGGCAAGGAGGCTGATTTCCCCCGCACGGTATGCACCCATCTCGATGATGAGGATGTGCGGCTCGTCTACGGGCATTGCGCTCAGCACGGACGTGAGCCACCGCGCCACTGCCACTTCCGAGTTTAGGTGCGCGGGCGTGGCAATGACTCCGAGGGGCCTCATGGTGTGCGCGAGGAGTTCTTTCGTCGTCGTCTTTCCCACACTCCCGGTCACGCCGATGACGGTGAGCTTGGGGTGCGCGCGTCTCGAGGCGATCGCGCGGAGGATGATGCTAGCCTTAAGGAAACTGTCGAGCGGTTTGAGGAGGAGCCACGCGAGGGAGACCGAGACCGGTGCGCTGAACGAAAGGAGCGCGATGAGGATGAAATCCCAGGGAGCTCCCACATTCCACACAATTACAAGGGCGGCGGCGAGCGGTAACGCGAGGCTAACCACAGTCATGCTGATCGCCTTGCTCGTCCAGAAAGGCTTCGGCTGCTTCCGAAAGCCGGCTTGTGCGCACGTGAGGGAAGCGAGGATGAGGAGCAGGAGGGCGCTGAGCTGCGAGGCGAGAAGATGGGAGAATCCCCGGAACGCGAAGAGGATGATGCCGAGGAGGAGCCAGGCCGAGAGTATCGCTGGGCGGAGCCAGCCGAAGATCTGCTTCAGCCATCCCTCGCGCGACATGTGTTCGGAGAGCCTGTCCCATCTCCACTCCTTGAGCTGCCAGAGCTTGAGGAGCGTGAGTGTCGGCGAGACGACGGCAAGGAAGAGGAGAGGGAGGGCGAGAATCGGGGACATGGGACTTGGGACTTAGGACTTAGGACTTGGGACTTAGGACTTAGGACTTGGGACTTTGGTCATTCTTTGGGAAATAACCGCAGCGATTTCCCCCGCGCGGTCGCGGTGCACGCGGTGACGCACGCCGGGAAACGCATGGAGGGTGGAGCCGCGGATCTCCCGCTCCATCAGGAGCGCGTCGGAGAACGGCGTCATGGTGTCATCTTTTCCCCAGAAAATGTCCGTCGGAATCGCAATGTCCTGAAGCAGCGGGCGCAGGTCCTCTGCCGACACGCGGATCATCGTTTCGCGAATCAACGGGCTCGCTCGTTCGTAGTCGTGGACGCGCAGGAGCTGGTAGAGGAGCCGCTTACCGGTGTCCTTGAGCCAACCCATTCCCGGGATCGAAAGCACGGCGGATCCGCCTTTTGCCAACATCAGCCCCATGATCCGTCGGAAATGTTTTGGATGGCGGATGCCAGCGGGGGCGCAAAGATACAGATGTTCGATTTGAAAGTTGCGCGTTGCTCGTTGCGCGTTGCTCGTTGACTGACGACAAGCGAGCTTGATGGCGATACGACCGCCGTGGGAATGGCCGAGGAGGTGTATCGGAGCGGTAAGTGGCCCGCCCGTTCCGAACGGGAACGTTCGGGCGGGTAAGCGGTAAGCGGTAAGCTGATTTCGTATCCATTGCTCCGTCCAGTCGGCGTAATCATTCACCGTCCATGGTTTCGGAGGCTCCGGCTCGCTGCCAAAGCCCGGGAGATCAGGTGTGAGGATGTGTATATCCGTTCCCTTCAGCGCCCCGCGGAGCTCGGTGAATGATTCTTTGTTGCCGCCCCAACCATGCAAACAAACAAGGATTTTCGTCATCTATTGCATGATAGCGCACGGCAATCACTGGTATGAACCCCAGAGCAAGCTCTGGACTCCTTTTTCCGATGTCAAGCATCGGGGAACCCGCCCGGATGAACATCCGTTCGGACGGGTCAGACCATTGCCTTCGCAAGCTGATACACAGCATCCATGCTCCTCGTCGCGCCGATCCGTCTCGGCGCGGCCGAGCCGCGACGGAAGCCCCGCAGGGCGAAGGCGGATTGAAGCGAAGCGATTGTCAGGCAGTAACCGCTCACTACTCATGAGCATTCACAGGCGAATAAATTCGCTATTTTGTTTTGCGTTAACCGCCGATTTAAATCGGCGGTTAACGGTCGGACATGATTCCGGAATTCATTCCGGCCCTGCGTGAAGACCTTTGCGTGGGGTGTTGTTAGGAGGTAGTGAGCGGTTACGTCAGGCAATGTTGACAGACAAGGAAGATCATTCACAATATGCAATGTGAAATCTCATCCCGAAGACAACGACAAGGGACATTCGCCTACTTCCGGTTTAGAGGGATCGAAATGGTCTCTGCGAAGAAATCCGCGCTTGGTTGGGTGGCTGGCGGCTGCTTGCATTACTGCTGGTGCTGCCGATTGTGTCGTTCGCCAGGAGGAAAGCGTAGTGCAGAAGGCTGCTTCTGCAGTCAGCAGAGGGTGCACAGAGCTTTTTACGAATCCTGACAGCGCCAGGCGCGAGTGGCGAGCACGCCTTGCGAAGCGCGCTGTGGAGATCGCTTCAGGCTGTGAGTGTTTCACTCCAGAGCAGAAAGCCGAGTTTGAGCGGCGACTCGCAGCCTGCACCGACGATGGCGAGCACATGGCATTACTGCAGGCCATACAGGATGCTGCGGACATATTTTACTTCGGGGCAATGGGGAAGCATTTCCCGCCTGAAAAAACTGATGTCAGACCGGACGACTTGACTGTGGCCACGGATGCAGCGGACAGGGCAGTTCCTGAAATGCACAATCTCGTCACCCTGCGGAGCGCGGCAGAGGGTTTCGATCGTATCGGTCAGCACGGCATGACCCTGAGTCTGGCCATCCGCCGGTGTGAGCGTGCGATGGCTGGTGAATGGTGAATTTTTGACTTGCGTGAAAATAAAAAATATTATATAATATTAATACAATTCGGTTATACACACACACCCATGTCTCGCACCGACCGATACCTTGATCCTCACGAGCGGAGAGTATACATACTCATCGGGTTCTTCCTTGCGAGCATCCTCTACGCAACGATTTTTATCTTCATGCGGATCTCGCAAGGAGAAGGCCTTTCCTTTGGAGGTATCTCTTCTGTATCAAGCAGCACTCCTATGCTCCCGGTCACATCCTCCTCAAGCAGCACTCCTATGCTCCCGGTCACATCCTCCTCAAGCAGCACTCCTATGCTCCCGGTCACATCCTCCTCAAGCAGCACTCCTATGCCGGTGATACTGTTCCCGTGGTTCGATCTTAGTAGCTCTGCTGGTGGCGGCTACTAGCCGCGGAGGAATGCCAAAAAGTGACCGAGTGCCTGTGAACAGCCGTCGGTCTGCCTGTCTGATTAAATTGACATTTTTGCCAGGGTGACTACTTTAGTGTTTGATGACAGTTGAAGGGTCTGGCGGTCATTCCGGAAACCGAGACCGTGCGCGTCTCGGTGAGGAGCCCCAGGCTCCTCAGCATCCTCGCCGTGAGCCGTCCTTGGCGGGAGAGCAGGTTCGCGATGCGGGCGCTCTGCAGCAGGACACGACGGAGTTTATGCCGCCGGATGTACGGGCAAGATTTATCGAATTGTTCCAGCCGCCCTCCGATCATCCCGCGTTCCCGGAGATCATGGGGGCGCTCGATGCGGCGCATGCCGCCGGAGCGGATGTTGATGAATGCAGCAAGCATGTTCGGAGGGCGCTCGGGCTCCTCTACGGTTCGGATGCTTCTGGTCGGTATGTCCAGCGTGCCGACGAAGCGCACGAGAGGGATACGTTCGTTTTCCGTACAGTGGAGGGCGGCACACAGTACCGTGTCGTCGCGACACTGGGATGCGGGGGCTTCGGAGAAGTGTTCCTCGCTCGCAATGTCTCCCCCGATGCTGTTGAGCAGGGCTTGGAGGTGATCAAAGTACTCAAGTCGCCTCCTGTGGCACCGGAAGTGCAAGGGGCCTCATGGGCTTCGACGGTCGCAGGGGAGATGGAACAACATGCGCTGCAGCGGTTCGAGCGTGAGGTGAGGGCGTTGCGTCTCCTCACTCGCACGTACCACAGTCAGCTCATCGCCGCGCCGCGGTTCCTCAGGCAGGGAGTCCACCAGCGGCAGGGACAGGGACAGCAGGACCGGTCGCATTGGGCATACTACGCCGTGGAATTCATCCCCGGTCTGACGCTCAAACAGCTCGTCGAGGGTGGGAAAGGGCGCACACTCCCGCTGCAGGCCGCTGCTGACATTTATGCACTTGGCCTTGCCAGCCTTGCCCAGATGCACGAGCAACATGTGATCCACCGCGACATCAAACCAGCCAACATCCTCCTCGGATCCGACGGTTCCTGCCGTTTCATTGACTATGGTTTGGCGCGGATAGGGGGAGTAACCGACGACCTCGAATCCGCTTGGAGGGATGCCACGGTGACCAGCACCGGCGTGATCATCGGGACGTGCGATTTCATCTCCCCGGAGCAGGCGGCGGGACGGAAGGCGGTTCCGTCATCCGATCTACACTCTCTTACGCAGGGGGCGTTCCATTACCTTCTCACAGGGAAGAAGCTCTTCGGCGGCAATGTGCCGGCGGCCGTCCTGCCGAAGTTCGCGGCGGAGGAACCCACGGAGGCGCTCAGTGTGCTCCGGAAGATCCTCTCCGCTGAAGGACGGCAGGGAGAGCGGCTCTTGAGGCTCCTCCATCGAGTTTTCAGCACCGATTCGGACGACCGTCCGGATCCTCGCGAGGTCGGAGAGGCTCTCCTGCCGATCACGACGTTCGGACGTGGGAGGCAACAGTACTCGTTCGGCGAGTTCTGCGATGACGTGTTGCAGCGGCGTTGCCGCCTCCGGTTAGCGGAGGAGGCGCAGGGAGAGGAGGTGGACGATCGCAGGCTCCTCTCGGGTTTTCCTGAGAGCTGCGGTGACAGTGGAGCGCAGGAAATGTTCTCGGCGGTCGAGCGTCAGTACCCACAGGCACGTGCCGTTGCATCGGAGACGCGGAGAAAGGTCCAGAGGCTCCTTGTGCCGGCTGTAGCCGTTGTTGCGCTCGCTGCGGCAGCGGGCGTTGCAATGCTCATATCGTCGGGTCGTCGTCCTCAGGGGGAGGAAGCCGAGATGGTGCCAGGTGCTGCGGCACGCCTCTCGCCGTCGGAGCAGCAACCGACGATTCGGCTCCAGGGCAAGCAGGTGTTCCTCGGCTCGGAGGCACTGTCGGGGGAAGTGGAACAGGGGGTGCTGAGGAAGCTCACTTTCTTCGGGGGTCTGCCGTGCGAGATCGTCTTGCCTGAGGGCGCCTTCGTCGCCCACACCTCTGGCGGGCGGGTACGGGCGGTGACATCGTTCATCAGCTCGGCGACGGTCGCGAGGCTCCTCGGTTGCAAGGAGGATGACCTGCACGACCGCTACAAGCAGAACAAAGGCATCGCGGTGATTGTGCTTGTGGACCCCGAGCGGAGGTTGCAGTACGTGTACTTCGAGCAGCTCGCGCAGGAGGTGTTCGCAGAACGTGGCACGGGTCAGCTGGCTCCGAAGCGGATCTACATTGACCCGGAGCCCATGGGGGGAGGGAGGAACAAGCGTGACGGGATGAAGTCCGTTCTCCGGCCGGAGGATGGGTACCAGTATCCTGAGGCTACCGGCGACTACATGACGGATCCGGATATTGTCCGAACAGTTCATGAGTTCCCCGTGCAAGGGCTCGATCCACCGGTGGGCGAGGCTGCGCTTCAAAGCCGGCGGACGCTCGCCGGGTTCATCGAGGGTTCGAGGAAGCTGTTTGAGGGAGCGCGGTCTGCTTCGAAGTGAAGCTCTGCCAGCGGGCGCTTGCGGCATCCTTCGGATACGTCGGGTCCGCTCACGCGGAACCCCGCACCGCCCCGCATCCTTTAATGAGAGGTTACGGGGTTGGTGCGTGGGTGAAGCTCGGGATATTTCCCTTTTGTCAATTCTCATAAAGCGACTTCGCTGCCACGTGGCATGTAAAGCCGCTGGCGCGTCTTTACGTGGTGGCATGGGGCATTAGGGATCATATCTTTTAGTGGCTCTTCATCAATTTCTTGTTTTCCTGCATAATCTCGTCATAAAGTTTGAGTTCGATCATTTGTTTCCGATCTTTCTTTCTTGCCACGGTAGCTCAGTTGGTAGAGCACAGGACTCATAAGCCTGGGGTCGCCGGTTCAATCCCGGCCCGTGGCACCACTTAGGGTTTTCAGAATAAGCATGCCTTCGGATCACGAAACAACACGGGTCAGGAACCTCTCAGACCAAGAACTCCTTGAGTATATAGATAGTAATGGTACTGATTCGCCGGAACGTAAACACGCGTTGCACGTTTTGGAAGACAGACACCAAAGAAAGAATCAGACGAAGATTGGTGAGCTAACAGAAGTGATTCGACAAGCATCTGCTTCGTCCAAGAGTCTAGAGAGGAAATTATTCTGGCTAAATGTGATTTTAACAATTGCGACTGTAGTAGGAGCAGCAGCGACTGCTGTTATGGCATGGCAGGCTTGGGATGGGCAGACAGAAACTCAAAACCCAATTTCAGTTCAAGAAAATACTGTTGCACAGTAACCCCCGCGTCAGCACATTTATTCCAATAAATTAAAGCCGGCGGCCCCCCCGAAGGGGGACCGCCGAGCTCTCTGTTCCATTGTGATTGACGCTGTCCTGTGGTTACGCGGACAGATCGACTGCGGTGAACTTCTTGTCGCCGTCCCTGTTCTCCTTACAGGCGGCGAGGAATTGCATTCCCCGGAGTCCGTCCAAGACAGTTGGGTAATCGAATCCCTCCGGAACGGTTTTCTTGCCGCCCTCCAGCCAGGACATCACGCATCGGCCGAACTCTTCGTGGTTGTTGCCGACAGCCTCGAAGAAGTCTTCCCCGTGTCCACCGGGGAGATGGACGAACCGGCCGATCTCGGCGATCATCTGCTTCAGAGCGAAGACATTTTCGTGCAGGCAGACCGCTCGCATCACCGGGTTGTCGATGAGTTCGAGACCCATGGCTCCGCCACGGGTATAGACGATCTCCGGACCGTCGCCGATGACGACGGTGAGATGCTGGGGGTCCTCCTGCCGCCAGCGGACGCTGCCGCGGTCGCAGTAAACGGCCAGACCGTGGTCGTTTTGGTGGCCGCATGCGATCTGAGAAGCCGAGCAGAATCCACCACCACCGTTGCTGAGCTTGATGATGCAGTCGACGTCATCATCGAGCACCCGCCCTTGGACGTGGATGCGCGGCACACAGCAGACTTCGGTCACCTCGAGGCCGGTGACGTTGCGGATGGCGAAGTGGTTGTGCGTGTTGATATCGCCGTTGCAGTTGAAGTCACCGGATCTCTTGGGATCCTGCCGGTGCTCCTGCTGTATGCCGAGATTCACACGCTGCCATCCCTGCCAGTAGCTGGCATTGACGCGGCGAACTGCGCCGATGACGCCGCTCCGCACGAACGCGCGGGCGAGCTTCGTCGACCAGTGCCCATTGTACGTGTAGTTCACGCCGAACGGGATCTTCGTCGTCTGCGCTGCCTGCGCAAGTGTCCGCGCCTGCACGAGATTGAGGGCGAGCGGCTTCTCGCAGAAGACGGGGATGCCCGCCTCGAGACAGGCCAGTGCGGGCTCGAAGTGCATGTCGTTCGGTGTGACGATCACGACGTAGTCGAAGAGGTCTCCCTTCGCACTGATCATGTCGCGAAAGTTGCTGTAGACGTACCTCAGCCCCCACTGTTCCCCGAATTCCTTGGCGATAGCCGGGTCCTCGTGGAGGGCGCCTGCCACAAGCTCATGCGTGAGCACTCCGCTGAGCGCTCTCCGATGGACGGGGCCGAAGAAGGTTTTCGCTCCACCGCCACCAACCATGGCAACACGGATCTTCCTCATAATGGTTCTCCTTACTGCGGGGCCAAATCTCCGGCCCCAAGTCCATGAAAGTTAGGTTTCCACACTGTGCCAACACCTTCTCCCTCATCCGAAGCACAAGGGCCTCTAGCTAGATAGGTCCTTTGATCGGATTGTTCTCCGGTTCGGCATGTTTTACTCCTTGCCGGTTTACAGAGAACAAAAAAAGAAAGGTCGTGGTACTTACAGTTCCCGCAAAAATCCAAGTGACATTGGCATCCTGAACACTTATGTACCGCGGGTAGATACCCGCTCTGTGAATTTTTTTAATGTTCAGAGTGCCAATGTCGTTTTGGAAATCAATCAATCGCAATGGTGTCAAAGAGCTTCCCGCCCTAACCGGTCTCTGAAGAATTCAGGGAACATTGGTCAAGGCAGGAGAGAGATTGTTGTTTGGTGAAGGAGACTTGTCAACTAGAGAAGATAGAACAGCCCGGTCGCCATGAACAGGAGCCCGATGTCGCGGACGGCGATATTGTTCCAGCCGGTCTGCGTGAGGATCGCCGTGAGATATAGCGCGATCAACACCGAGGCGATTTTCTGGACCAGTGATTTCGGGACGAGCACGAAGACAGCGAGGAGCACTTCCAGAGCACCGATGATCTTGAGCCATGTTCCCTGAGACATGCCGATGAGTCCGTCGAATGATTTCGGTATCCAGCCGATCCAGACGAGCGGATGGAGGAACTTGTCGATTCCGAAAACCACAAGGACGAACGCCAGTCCAGCGGCAAATGTGTAACGGGCGATTGTGGTGTTCGTCATGGCGGGTATAGTACTGCGGCTTTTGTTTCTCTTCACCCTCTTTTCATGAAGGTCCGAACATTTCTTCTGGTTTCTTCACTCGTCGTCCTCGCTGCGTGCAGCGCTCAGCAGAAGGATGATGCAGGCAGCGAAAATGCCCCTCTCTCCACCCCCAGCCCCGCCTCGGATGTCGACGCGCCCAGCGCGGGTTCCGGCGCCGTACTGTCGTCCACCGGTAGCGCTGCAGCGGATCCCGCTGCGCGTATCGTTGAGGTGACGGTGGAAAATTGGCAATTCACGCCGAACATTGTCACCGCCAAGAAAGGCGAGAAGCTCGTCATCCGTCTCAAGGGTGTCAGCGGCATTCACAGGTTTTCTGTACCGGACCTCGGCATCAATCAGCGTGTGGAAGTCGGTGAGACCATCGATGTAATGATCCCAACGGACAAGGCTGGCACGTTCGATTTCCGATGCTCCGTTCCCTGCGGGGAAGGACATGAGGGGATGACCGGGAAGATCATCATGAGCGAGTAAGGGTTGGCTGTTTCCCCGTTTCCAGTATTGCTCGGACGAACGCTTGTACTCCGCTATCCTTCACTCTGGTGTCCCAGCGTTTTCCCATCACGATGGCCACGCAACATCCGGATAATGCCGGTGTTCCCTGGTGGCGGGAGAGCGCGTTCATTGCGACGCAGGACGAGATTGACGAGGTGCTCCTCCTCTTTAAGGAACTTCCCATAGACGAGTACATGTGGGACTGGGAGGGGAAGTACGTGGACGAATCGGTGGGGGAGAAGCTCTTCTCGCGCGGAAGAAAGTTCTTCCTGAAGCATCCTCTCGGGAAGGACCTGCGTCTCACGTACCGTATTCCGGCATTCGACGGCAGCAAAATGCACCGCATGGCGCGCGCGTTCATGAATATCCTGTCGATCGTAGACTTCGCCTCCGACATCGGTGTCACGTACCCGCCGGTGACGGAGATGTTCCTTCCCATCACCACTGCTGCGGAGCAGCCCATCAAAGTGCGTGCGGCGTTCCGCGAGATCGCGGGGTACCACCGTGCGGTGTTCCATGAATCCCGCAGTGTTCAGAGCGACATCCTCGACCTCTTCGAGGTGACGCCGCTCGTGGAAGACGTTCCCTCGCTCCTCTCCATCGATCGCATTCTGCGTCCGTACTGGCTCTCACTCCTGAAGGAACGTCCGGAGACGAAGAAGCGCGGGCAGCGGGTATTCCTCGCACGGTCTGATCCGGCACTTAATTCCGGTCTCGTCCCTGCGGTACTGGCGGTGAAAGTCGCCCTGAGTCTCGCGGTGGAGACGGGGGAAGAGCTTGGTATCTCCGTCGCGCCCATCATCGGCACCGGGTCTCTCCCGTTCCGCGGGAGCGTGAACCCGTTCTACGTTGATCCGTTCCTCATGCAGTACGCCGGCGTGCGCACGTACTCCATCCAGTCCGCGTTCCGGTACGACTATCCCAAAGATATCGTGCGCAAGGCATTGAAGAAGATCCAACGCGAAGCGCCGAAGCGTGTACTCCTCTCCGTTCCTCCGTCTGACCGCAAAGAGATCCAGAGGCTCTGCAAAGTCTTCACGGATATTTGGAGGCCGACAATCGAGGAGATCGCGCCGCTCATTAATACGCTCGCGGCCCACGTGCCGCAGCGCCGCGAACGCCTGCAGCATATCGGTCTCTTCGGCTACAGCAGGGGGGTAGGGAGAGTGCGGCTCCCGCGGGCGATTGGCTTCACCGCTGCGCTCTACTCGCTCGGCGTGCCGCCGGAGCTGATAGCGACCGGTCGTGGGCTACAGGCCGCAAAACGGATGAAGCTTCTTCCGGTCATCGAGAAATACTATCCGGCGCTTCGAGATGATCTTCGTCATGCCGGCAAGTATTTAAACCGCGAGAATCTCTCACTCCTCGCGCGCCAGAGCGGGGTCTGGAAAGAGATCGAACAGGGAATAGCTGCCATCGAGGAAGTGCTTGGGATCTCCCTGGGTCCGGAGAAACCGCGCCACATCATTCATCGCAATTTCACCTCGTCGATCTATCAGCGTCTCTTCGCGCGCGACTGTCACCGCGATGCACTTGAGCGGGATATCGTGGAGGCGGGGATAATAAGGAGAAGCCTTGGCTAGTATTTGTAAGAGATGTAAGACATAAGATGTATCTGGCCTGATTGCTCATTATTAAAAAATTCCGTATGCTTTACACATGACACAGCACCAGAAGAAACCGCACGATCAAGCCGCGAAACCAGTGCCGCCTCCGAAGGCTGTTGATCCCGCAGTGCGCGTTCAGGAATTGGAGAAGAAGGTGCAGGAGCTTGCGGATCAGCTCAAGCGTCTTACGGAAATCGCATCGCGCGCGCAGGCCGAGCTTCAGAACGCGAAGATACGCATGGAGAAGGAAGCGGCCGATATTCGCAAATTCGCGTCAGAAATGGTTTTCATGAAGCTCCTTCCGACGATTGACAATCTGCAGCGCGCACTCAGGCATCTTCCGGTTGAAATCGAAAAAAGCCAGGGCGCCCCTCCCAAATTACTCGAATGGGTCAAAGGTATCGTCGCATTGGAACAGGAGTTCTTAAAACAGGTCGGTGAAATGGGGCTCAAGCGATTCCATTGTTTGGGACAGCCAGTCGATGCTGCGCGCCACGAAGTTCTGATGGCGGTTCCGGGCGAAGCGGGGAAAGTCATCGAGGTGATCGAGGATGGGTACGAGCTCCACGGGAAAGTCCTCCGGCCGGCGAAGGTGAAAGTTGGCGACGGCTCGAAGCCTGTGGCTGAGTAATGGCGGCTCCTAATATCCGACGCGGGTAGACACCCGCTCCCATGCATGGGAAAAGTTTCAATGAAAATGGAGAGTTCACGTGTGAAGCGACGGCTTTTGGTTCCTTCGGCATCAGGCACGAACGGCCAAGAGGATCAGGAGTATTCCCACGGTATTCAGGAAGAAACACAGCAGGGCGAACGTGCGCTGGTCGATCTCCGCGAGGCTGGTTACCAGGATCACGCCGATTTCGTCCGGGAGGGGTGACGCGATGATGATTCCCGCGAACGACCAGAGGAGGTAGTCCCTCAGCCGCTCGGGAAACCGTTCGTGGTACAGGATGCTCCGCACGCGTTGGAGGAGTCGAGTGCCCTTGAGGCGGTGCAGCTCATCGTGGAAGAACTCGAACCGCATGAGCTGGAAGATCGTCAGATCCGCGGTCAGCGCACCGAGACCGCCTGCAACCGCGCCAAGGAACGGGTTCGTCGCGTGGGCCAGTTCCACGAAGATGGCGAAGCCGAACGCGGCGGTGAATCCGAAGCTGAAGAGTATCCCGGCGATGAAGAGCGCCAAGTACCCTCCGCCGTTGGTGAGTGAGGCGAAGGGATCGAACCACCCCCAGAGGTACAGGATATACGCAGCTGCGATGGATACTCCGAGAAGGAGGAGGCGGGGGTAGTCACGGAAGATGCGCATTTCCTGATATTGTACACGAAAATCGGTTATTTGTCAGGACTTGAGTGCTGCATTCTTGAATTGACCCCCTCTGTCCTCGAAGTTCTTGAAATGCCCATAGCTGGGTGAGGCGGGGGAAAGCAAAACGATTGGCACGTTGCGCGTTGGGGGATTGCTTGTAGCTTGCCCGCCCGGATGACCCGGTCGGACGGGTAGCTTGAAGCTTGAAGCTTTCTTCGCTTGTCTCACAGCTTCTTCCATCGTTTTTACTTCAATACATTTCACTTTCGCACCTGTTTTTTCGATCGTTTCACGGATACGTTGCCCGGACTCGGGTAGGAGGATCACGGTTTGAACTTTCGAGTTCGCAATCCGCTTGGCGAGCGGCGTGAAATCGAAACCACGGTCCTGTCCGCCGAGGATGACGGTCTCTACGCGATTGCCCAGTGCGTTGAGCGCTTCGATGGCCGATTGCGGGTTTGTGGAGATGGAGTCGTCCACCCATTCGATTCCATTATGGATGCCGATGGATTGGAGCCGGTGGGGGAGACCCTGAAATTCACAAATCGCTTCAATTGCCGTTTTTTCAGGTATATCCAAAGAAGAAGCGACTTTGAAAGCAGCGGCAATATTGGACAGATTGTGCTGTCCGATAAGCCTGGTTTGTTCGATACGAACCGGTGAGTCTGCGGCAGAGAAAGCAATTTTTCTGCCCTTGCCTTCGTCTGCGATGGATCTGCATTCTTCCGATTCTCCATTGAAGAAGACTCGGTCATCCGGTTTCTGAAACCGCGCGATATGTTTCTTCGCTTCGAGGTATGCCTCCAGCGATCCGTGGTAGTCGAGGTGCTCCGGGAAAAACGCGGTGACGACGGCGATCTGCGGGCTTCGATTTACGTCCATCAGCTGATAACTGCTCATTTCTTGTACAAAAATTGTATTCGGTTTTGACTGCTCAATGAAGCTGATTGCCGGTGTTCCTATATTGCCGATTAAATAGGAATCCTCCCCGGCATGTTTGAGGATTGCATGGATGAGCGAGGCAGTCGTGCTTTTTCCTTTTGATCCTGTCACCCCGATCACCATTGAGCCCGTGTTGGCGATGGAGTCGAGGAAGATTTGGGTGGGCGAGGAAAGCTTCAAGCGGAAAGCTTCAAGCTTCAAACTGGGAGGGATGCCGGGGGACTTGATGAGGACGTCGAAGCGATCGAGATTCTGGAGGTAGCCGGGACCGACTTGTAGCTTGTAGCTTGCCCGCCCGGATGACCCGGTCGGACGGGTAGCTTGTAGCTGTGGATTCTGATCCGCAACGGTGATCCGACACCCCGGCGCGTATTTTTCCAATGCTTCCGCCATCGCCCGGCCCTCCAGGCCGTAGCCTAAGATGCAGATAGATTTGCCGGCGAGGTCGTGGATGTGCATGGAAAGCAATTAACAATTAACTTTTAGCAATTAACTTTTGGAAAAATTCCGGAATGCAGTGGTCGGGACGGGGAGCGAGAGATTCTCTGATGAGTTTGTCAGGATCTTTGATAGTCGGAAGAACTTCGGTGACGAACATCTTCATCACCGGTGTGTCACTCAAGTCGCCGCGGCGCATGGCAAGCAGGAAAGCGGCTTTGGTTTCATCGGCGGTTCCCACGCATTCGAAGGGTTTGTGGCCGCTGATGCCGAGAAGTTCGCGGTAGAGGTGAAGGAGCGATTCCTTCTCGAAGAGAATGGCGTCGAAGATTTCTTTTAGTGTTTCTGTCGGCAAAAAAGCGGCGAGGGCCGCGAAAACGGAAGCGCATTTCGGACACTGGTTGCACCAACGGCCGGATGGGGCTTGGGTTGGGGTTGGGGAGGCGGCCAAAATTTTCCAGTTTGTATTACAGCTTGTGAATCCCCGGAAGTACTGAGGATGTTTCGAGAAGATTTCCGCGATCTTCAGTTCGGTGAACGGACGAAGCAGGCTGAAGTACTCGATGTCCGAGCCGATGCTGCCCTGAATGTATTTCCGAAGCATCTTTTCGAATTCCAGACTCTTGCTCCACTGGTGGTTGATGTCCATTCCGTAGAAGCCGACGTTGCCCTCGCTGGCGCTGGCTTCGTCACTCATCACGACGGCATCGAAATCATAGAGCAGTGCGATCAGTATCGAAAAGATGGAGATATACGCCGTGATCGGGACGTGTCCGTTGAGCGCGCCTTTCTCGTTCAATTCGAAGAGGGTGGGGGAGAGCGAGCGCCGGACATTGAGGATCGGAAGGCCGGCGCTGTGCGCGAGTTGTTCGATTATAGGATGCGGGCCCACGCGCAGAAGAGTAAGTTGCGCCCCGGTTTTTTTGAGCAGTTCGATCGTGACGATGGAGTCCTTTCCGCCGCCGATGGGCACGAGAATACGTTGCGCGTTGCGCGTTGCGCGTTGCTCGTTTAGCGTCTCTCTTTTTGCTTGAAGCTTTCCGCTAGAGAAATTGATCCGGTTTCTGAAATCCATCTTGTTTTCGTAGAAGAACTGCCCGAGGCCATGGAGGTAGACGGTGTCCCAAAATTGAGCTTCGGCTTTGGAGAGCTCGCTGCCAACGATTTCTATTTTCGTCGGGCAGCAGGTTTTGTAGTAGCTGATGCCGCCGATCAGGTGCAGCGCGAAGAGCGCGCGTTTGACGGTTTCGTTTTGGTCGGCTTTTGGATCGATTGGATCGGTTGGCAGCATCAGTGTCTCCTCGAATATCACATCATGGTCCAGCGAGTACCGGAGCACGATCTTCTTTCCGTGCGGCCGAAAATTGATTCCCTCGAAGATGAAGGACGAGTAGCGGTCCATGTGAGATGGGATTGTAGCGCTTCGCGATGATGCGACCAAAGCACGGGTGTATAAGGACAGTCACGGTGGTGGCTGTGCCACGTGACGCCGCAGGCGCTTTACGTGGTGCCGAAGGAGGGACTCGAACCCTCACACCTTGCGGTACACGATTTTGAGTCGTGCGCGTCTACCAGTTCCGCCACTTCGGCATGCTGCCATGATACTTCCCATTCGGTTTGCCCGGAAGTCCGGTGTGAGATATGCAACTTTTTTTGCCAAGGTTTAGAGAGCGGAGTCATCAGAAAACCATCTGTCTTCCGGCAAAAGTCGTGAAGCCCCTTGGTGTTTCGATCGAAGGGTCATTACAATGACCATCATGATTTTGAAATCAATCATCAGAGGATTCATCGGCACCGCCGCGTTGCTCGCCGTGTACTTTACCATTGTGAGTTTGATTTCCGGCTGGTCGTTTGCCCTCAGCCAATTCTCACAATTCTGGTATTTTATTTTGGGGTTGGCGGCTGGTTTTGGCGTTCAGATAAGCCTGTATTCATATCTCAAAGACTCGATTCGTCAAAACGTGCCCAAGGGTGTGGTCGCTGTCTCCGGAACGACATCAACCGTTGCAATGATTTCCTGTTGCGCTCATTACCTCGCCAATCTCCTGCCTGTTATCGGCATATCGGGAGTGATCGCGCTCATCGGGCAATATCAAATCGAGCTTTTCTGGTTTGGTCTTATCGCCAATGCCGCCGGTATCGGCTATATTGCCAGTCGCATCCTGAAATTTTCAAGATCATGAAGTACCTCCAGTACATCGGCATAAGTATTGGGGTTGTGCTCGTCCTGCTCATTGCGGTCGGTTTCATTTCGCGCAGGGGAATTCTGCCGGGATCGACCGATCTCCAGCAAGAAATCCCGGCCAACAATACTTTTGAGCCGCAAACGAACAGTGGAGGTTCGGTGAATGTCACCGTCTTGCCGAAGAATCTCTCTGATGCCGGCACATGGGATTTTGACGTTACTTTCAGTACGCATTCCGTTGAGCTCAGCGAGGACGTCACTCAGATTTCCGCTTTGGTTGGCGACGATGGCAGAGAGTATGCACCTATCTCTTGGGATGGAGATCCGCCGGGCGGCCATCATCGTGAGGGGATTTTGAAATTCGAACCCATCGTACCCACTCCGCGATCCATCACGTTGAAAATCCGCAAGATCGACGGTGTTGATGAACGAAGTTTCCGTTGGCAAATGCCATAGAAGGTGTTTCATGGTCGCCTCATTGTTGTTGCAGCAACGCAAGCACATTCTCGTCCGAAAGCTGCGGGAATTCGACGTACCATTTCCCGACGGCATCGAAGGGTTCGGGAGTTGCGAGGAAGACTGTCTCATCCGCGAGACGCCCGAGTCTCTCGGCTGTGTCCGGAGGACACACGGGCAGGGCGACGACGATTTTTTTCACCTTGGCCGTCTTCAGATCCTGGATTGCGGCGAACATCGTGACGCCGGTCGCGGCGCCGTCGTCGCAGAGAATCACCGTCGTTCCTTTGAGCGGCGGACGGTGGTGGACGGCGTACGCCTCTTTCCGGCGTTTCAGCTCGGCCATTTCTTCCTCGATGACCGGTTCCATCTCCGTCCATTCGACGCCGTGTGAGCGCATGGTTCCTTCTTCCAGATACGTCGCGCCTCCCTCGGCGATGGCTCCGAGACCGAACTCGCGGTGGCCGGGATGGCCGAGTTTGCGGACGATGTAGGGATAAACCGGCAATTTTAAAATAGACGCCATTGCTGCACCAATTTCAACTCCGCCGCGGACAAGCCCGAGGATGAGAACATTCTTCTTCCCGGCATACGCGCCGAGTTTCCCGGCAAGGATTCGTCCGGCTGCCGTGCGTGTCTGGAACGGAAGAATGCCCATGAAGCTATGATACTACGTGATTAGGTGTTAGGTGTTAGGTGTTAGGTGTTAGGTGTTAGGTTATAGTAAAATGAATTATTTTATTTCTCTCAATTTCCTATAACCTATAACCTATAACCTAAAACCTTTTTTATGTTCGATGTCCTCATCATCGGCCTCGGCTGCGCCGGTTACACTGCGGCCATTTACACCGCACGCTATAAACTCAAAACTTATTTGATCGGGGCCGAAGAAGGCGGCATGGGCAACACGGCCGCCGAAGTCGGGAACTGGCCGGGGAATATCGAGATAAAGGGGCCGGATCTGATGGAAAATTTCAAGAAGCATGCGCTCAGTTTCGGTGATCTGGTGACTTACAAGATTTCTTGGGTGAAGGATATAACGCCGATTCCTTCACAGGGGTTCCGCCTGACGCTCAATAGTGGAGAGACAGTTGAAGGCAAAACCATAATTTTTGCCACGGGTTCGGTGAAGCGGAAGCTCGGGGTACCGGGGGAGAAGGAATTCTCGGGGAAGGGGGTCACGTACTGCGCGACGTGCGACGCGTTCTTCTATAAGGGCAAGGATGTCGCAGTGATCGGTGGAGGGGATAGCGCCGTGGAAGGCGCGGCGATCGCCGCGCAGGTCGCCAGGACGGTGTACCTGATTCACCGGAGGAAGGAGTTCCGCTCGGAGCCGTACTGGATCGATAAGGTAAAGAGCCGGCCAAACATCAAATTTGTTTTGGAACGGAATATGCTGGAGGTCATAGGGGACCAAAAAGTGAAAGCGGTTAAGCTCGACAAGCCTTACAAGGGATCAACGATGCTCTCACTCGATGGTGTTTTCATCGAGATCGGTTCCGATCCGGCGGTAGATTTGCCGAAGAAGCTCGGTTGCACGCTTGATCCGATCGGCTTTGTCAAAGTTGATGAGGCCCAGCAGACCAGTGTTCCAAGTGTCTTCGCCGCTGGCGACCTGACCAGCGCAAGCAATCACTTCGCGCAGTTCACGACTGCGGCTGGAGAAGCCGCTGTTGCGGCGAACAGCGTCTTCAATTATCTGCAGACAGCGAAGCTTTAAGCTTGAAGCTTGAAGCTATAAGCTTTCGTTATGTGGTTTCCACTCGTCTTGGCCTCGACAGCGGCATGGGCGGGGGTGAGCGTACTCGACTCTTCCCTGGTCAAACGGTACGAGAAACATCCGCTGGTGCTGCTCTGGAGCCAGTCGCTCTTTACCGTGCCCGCACTCATTCTGCTTTCCCTGCTGACCTCTGTCCATACGGCGTGGTGGCCGATGCTCATGTTTTCCGGCATGGCGGCGTACCTGGGAGACATCTACTTCTTCCTGATTCTCGAGCGAGTGGATGCCTCCATCAGCAGCCTGGCGTGGGCGATTCTGACGATCTTGCTCAGTATTGCGGGATTTTTGTTCTTCGATGAAGTGTGGTCTCTGAAGCAGGCGCTGGGTGCCGTGATGGTTTTCAGCGGGGCATTGCTCCTGCCGCTCCAGCGCAGCCGCCTGATCACCTTTCGGTCTTTGGCACTGCTCACGGGCCTGGCGATCTTCTACGTGCCGGTTTCACTTGCGAAAAAAGCTTCGATGGCGGCCGGGTTATCGATTGGGCCAGTATTCTTCTGGCTGCTCATCGGTCGTGAGTTGCTTTCTTTTTTCGGGGTTTGGTTTGTGCCGAGCCTGCGCCGGAGGGTGCGGACGTTGCACGCGCGCGTCGGCGCGCACTTCTACCTCATGGCTGCTTCGGTGATCGGTTTGTTTTTCCTCGGCGAGTATTTCGGAACGCTCTCGTATCGTACCGGGCAGCTTTCGCTGGTGTCGATCGTCGGCAATATCCAACCGTTTCTGGTGATGCTCTTCGGATGGTTCTGCCACCGGCATACGCCGTCTTTTGCTCCGAAAGAATTGCTGGATGCCGATTCGGTGCGCGCGAAACTCCTGAGCTTTCTGCTGGTTTTTCTGGGTCTTGCGCTCCTCGCGCTTGCACAGTAAAGTGCCCGCTGACATGCCCCGCGGTAAGAGAACCGTCTACGCCGGCTTCTGTACCGAATGCAGCGCGCGCACCGCGACGGTACGCATCCTGAAAGCGAAGAAAGGCGACTTTCGGCAGCTTCTGAAGTACTGCTCACAGTGCAGGAAGCGCACGAAGGTGAAGCTCAAGGAAGAAAAACATTCGAACTAGTGACGAGCAGTTAACTGTTAACTGTTAACAGTTAACAGTAAGCTTTCCGCATGAAGAAATATCGCAGCGCAGTTTCGGCGTTGGTTGTCCGGGGAAAGGAATCTGGGATCCTGCTTGTGCATAAGCCGCGCAGGCATGATGCCTGGCAGCTCCCGCAGGGAGGGGTGGAGGAGGGAGAGAGCCTCGAAAAAGCGGCGCTTCGGGAGCTCAAGGAAGAGACGGGACTCACACCCGGTCATGTGCGGCACGTGAGTGCACAGACGTACTGCTACGATTTTCCGCCCGCTTATGTCCGGCGTTACCATCCTTTCAATGATGGCCAGCGTCTCCGCTTCGTCGTCGTGGAGGTTTTGGCGGATGCCGAGGTCAAGGTGGACAATCGCGAGGTGGACTCGTTCGTCTGGGTGACAGAGGACAAGCTTTCCCAGTACGTCGAACGGATGGAGTACCTGGAAATAGTGCTTTCGGTGTTGGAGGAGTTTGAGAGAGCCACGAGTCGAGAATGAATTACGAATTAAGATTCCCTGCGTATGGATTTTCAGAGCTTGCATCTCATAATTCTTAATTCTTAAGGCTCTAGACTAGGAGATTTTCTCCTTTAGTCTGGATATGGTGCTACCTTACGCCAAAATCTCCGCTCACAAAATCAGAAAAATTCTCCGTCACTTCTGTGTCGATGTTGATGCGACGAAAACTGC
>Ga0209514_10002422_pt1 | contig 28838 bp, 26 predicted proteins | sample Subgrocontami58m_FD_187452 | JGI IMG/M metagenome (GOLD analysis project Ga0209514, IMG submission 187452) | Subsurface groundwater microbial communities from S. Glens Falls, New York, USA - GMW37 contaminated, 5.8 m (SPAdes) (version 3) | ecosystem: Environmental > Aquatic > Deep subsurface >...
TCTTTCGATCCGCTAAGCGTAGTTAATCAAGGCTATATAGAAGGCAACGCATGGAATTATTCTCTTTATGTTCCGCACGATGTAAAAGGATTTATTCAACTTCTCGGCGGAAAAGAAAAACTTGTAACCTGGCTCGATTCACTTTTCACAGTTGATCTGCCCGAAAAATATTTTGGCGAGAGCGAGGATGTAACTAAAGTCGGAATGATCGGCAATTATGTTCACGGCAACGAACCGTCTCACCATGTGCTGTATATGTATAACTTTGCCGGAGCGCCGTGGAAAACGCAGGAAAGAATTCATCAGATTGTAAATACAATGTACAAACCTGAACCGCACGGTTTATGCGGCAACGATGACTGCGGACAGATGTCTGCTTGGTATATTTTCAGCGTTATGGGTTTTTATCCGGTTGCACCCGGAAGCAATGAATATGTTATCGGAAGTCCTTGTGTTGATAAAGTAACAATTGATTTAGAGAACGGAAAGAAATTTAATATTACTGCTGAAAATCTTTCTGAGAAAAATATCTATATAAAAGAAGTTTGGCTGAACGGTAAAAGTATTAATAGAAGTTATCTTACACACAAAGAAATTGTTAACGGCGGGGAATTGAAATTTATTATGCAAGATCACCCGAATAAAAATTGGGCGGTGGATGAAAACTCGCTACCATACTCGATGACAAAATAAAATTATCATGGATAAAATAATGATAAATATTGAACCAATCGGTTTTGTAAAAAATACAAGAACAAAAGTTGAGGATGATTATTGGGGTGGATTAGTTTCGGAAATAATTCTAGATGAGAAATATGGAGAAGAAAGTTTGGGTGGAATAGAGGAATTCTCCCACGCGAAAATTGTTTTTTATTTTCATCAAGTGAAAGATGAAAAAATAGTTATTGGCGCGCGCCATCCAAGAAACAATATAAATTTGCCAAAAGTTGGAATATTTGCTCAACGTGGAAAAAACAGACCCAATAAAATTGGTACTACAATTGTAAAAGTACTAAAGCAAGAAAAAAATATTTTGTTTGTCAAAAATCTTGATGCTGTTGACGGAACTCCCGTTTTGGATATAAAACCGGTGTTCAAAGAATATTTACCGGATGAAAAAGTTAAACAACCGGAATGGACACAAGAGATAATGAAAAATTATTGGTGTGATTCAGCAAGATCTAAATAAAAATTTACACATCTAAAAATTGTTGAGGGAAAGATGAGACGAAGTTTAAAATTATTTTTTCTTTTACTGATTAGCTTTGTATTTCGAATTGAAGCGCAAGAGATCACCGTAACCGTTGACCCGCGTGTAGAACTTCTTAGTATAATTTTTCGCCTTGCCGGAAATCCGGAATATAATATGTGTAGGATTCCAAGTTATAATTCAGCAGTAGATAATTATTTCAATAAGTACAAAGATCATCCGTTAATCAAGTTCGCAATAGATCAGAGAAGTGCATACGGAATTTCTTTTGATGCATGCATGTCTATGGCAGTTCATATCAATAATATTGATTCGGTTGGCGAAAGAGGTCCTTTTGATTTTCCCGGGATTGCTCTTGAGAAACGATGGCGAGTTGATGATGCAAGAAAGTTTTTAAAGCTCGCAAAACAATTTGTAATAGATACAAAGTTCATGGATTTTTTTAATTCGCAAAAAGAATTATATGATAATTCCATTGAACGAATGGTAAATTTTATGCAAACAACTATTAATATAAATTGGTTTGAAAAATATTACGGTGAAAAAGCTAAGGGAGATTTTAATGTTGTGTTAGGCATGTGTAACGGAGCTGGTAATTACGGTGTAAAGTTTGTCACATCAAACGGCAGTGAAGAGTTATATGCAATTATGGGTATTTATGATGTAGATAAAAAAGGAATTCCAAAGTTTGATCCAAGTTTTACGAGCACAATTGTTCATGAATTTTCGCATTCATTTATAAATCATATCGTTGAAAAACACAAATATGAATTTGAAAAAGCTGGTTCTCGATTATTTGATGAAGTAAAATCACAAATGAAAAGGCAAGCATATGGAAATTGGAAAACTATGATGGATGAATCTCTTGTAAGAGCATCGGTGATAAGATATTCAGCAGAAAATCCAAATCCTTATGTTGCGGCAAATATAATTATGCAGATGCAAATTAAGAACGAAATTAAAAATTCATTTCTTTGGATCGAAGAATTGACGAACCTTCTTGAGGTTTATGAAAAATCGCGCGAGAAATATTCAACGCTTGAATCGTATTTACCTGTAATTGCAAAATACTTTAATGAACTGACCGGAAGATTTGATGATTTGAAAAAGAAAATTGAGAAAACAAATTAATTGCATATTGTTAGAATCAATTTGGAAAATGGATAGAAAATTGATCGGTGCTATCTTAATCATTCTGAAATTGTTAACGGCGGAGATCTGAAATTTGTGATGCAAGATCATCCGAATAAAAGTTGGGCGGTTGATAAAAATTTCGCACCGTATTCGATGAGTAAGTAATAACGTGAGAAGTTAGAAGCGAAAAAATTTAGCTTAACAATAAGTTATGTGTTTTAAAAAAGTGTTGTTGTTATGGGAATGAACTTTGAAGATTTTTCCAAAAGAGAAAGTAAGCTAATTATTACAATCTCCCATCTTTCCAGTGTATTAAAAGATACCAATTCGAAAAGGCATATAAATCTTGGACTCTCGAACCGTTTTTTTATGCTAAAGATTGCAAGAAACAAGATTATTCAAATTATTCAAGAACAAAATGACACTCCATTAGATTTTGAAAATGCATCTTGGCTGAAATTATTATTAAACTCCTACTATATTAATCTTCGTGGCGCATTAGATAACCTTGCTTGGTTTATTAACTATGAATTCAGGTTACAAGAGAATATAATTGAAGAAGCTGGCAAGGGAAACTCATTTAGTTTTACAGATTTGTTTGGTAAGGAGTTTTCAGTAAAATTAAAAAATATTAAACAAACTTTAGCAGAAGAATTAGAAAAGCGTAAAGATTGGTATAACGATCTTAAAAAATTTAGAGATCCAGCTGCACACCGAATTCCCTTGGCATTTATTCAAGGTATAGTTACTGAAAGTGAATCTCATAAACTGAAAGGGCTTATTTCTGAGCGGGAAAATATAAATAAAGAATTCTCTAAAGGTGATTTTTCCAAATTGGATGAAGCTATTAAAAATCAAAATGACTTTTCAAAGTTAGGACGCTTTCAACCAATTATCATTACTTCCCAGGGGTCTAAATATGAATTTAATTCTGCACCTCAGCAAATTGATAAAGATCATAAAGAATTTATATGTGTTACAGAAGTTATTATTGATCAAATATTAAAAGACAAATAACCCATTCTTCAAGTCGGTCGCGTCCTCGATACCGTTTATAGTATTGTAAAAGTATTGTAAAAGTTGATTAAAACCGCCATCCGCACAGAGTTCGCAAAGGATTAATTACTATTTTTAAGCGCGAAAGGAAATAACCGAAGCGTTTATAAATATTAATTATCTCGCCGGTTTTATTTCCCCGCATTTGAAATCATAAACAAACTATCGCGTAATTTTTTTTGGAAGAATATTGATCAGATCTATCGGACATAAATTTCACATACCCGTTCTCGGTGTTGCTTTCTCTGTTGATGCACCCCTTAAAGTAGCGAAGTACGGAATCTCATCTGTAATGTCTCTTGTTGACGACACATTAGTGGAACGCCTACGCCAACACTACCTCGAGAAATTAGGCAGACCATACGTAAAAATTGAAGACAGTGATGAAGCGCGTTCACTTAGAATAACTGCATACTTAAATATGGTTAAGCAGTTGGTGGAAGAACAGTTCGAAGAATTGAAAAACTCTCCATTTGAAACCGGGAGCGGGATTACAAAATATATTGAAATGCTTCCCGATTCATCTGAATTGAAAATCAAATATTATGAAATGCTAAACTCCGATGACGAGCAAGTCCGAATAAATTTACAAAATGAATTACGAAAGAGCATCTATCACGGTGCGATTGATGTAAACATAATGACCAAGGTGGACAAAGCAAATTATAATTCCGAAGGCGCACAGCTTTCACATGAATTTAATGATGCACATGCAGCTTTACGCGGATTTGCTATGAGCGATCTGGAAAGCTCTATTATTTTTTCTGCCGGGATGAATCCGAAATTGTACGGATACATTGAAACGTTTAAGGATTTTTATCCAAACGAGAAAAGTAGTTTCAAAAAGAAAATCGTTATAAAAGTCAGCGATTACCGCTCCGCATTGATTCAAGGAAAATTTTTAGCGAAAAAAGGTTTGTGGGTTTCTGAGTATCGAATTGAATCCGGATTAAATTGCGGCGGTCATGCATTTGCAACAGATGGTTTATTGCTCGGCCCAATTCTTGAAGAGTTCAAAAATAAAAAAGATGAATTACTGAACACGCTAAAAGAAATATATCTTCCAGCACTCATCAAAAAAGAAATTCCCGTTGATGCCGAAAAATTAAATTATGATGTGACTGTTCAGGGCGGAGTGGGAAAATCAAGCGAACAGGAATTTCTTCTTCGCTATTACGGAGTTAAATCGGTTGGCTGGGGAAGTCCATTTCTTCTTGTTCCTGAAGTAATGAATGTTGATGATTATACTTTGCAAAAACTTTCTGCCGCCGGAGAAGAGGATTTATATTTAAGCGATATCTCTCCATTAGGAGTTCCGTTTAACAGTCTGCGCGATAACAGCAAAGACATTGAAAAATTGGAAAGAATTGAAAACGGAAAACCGGGCAGTCCTTGCCCCAAAAAGTTTTTAGTGTCGAATAAAGATTATTCAGATAAACCTCTTTGCACTGCATCAATTACGTACATCAACAAAAAAATAGCCGAGTTGAAAGAAAAATATACAAACGAAGATGAATACAAAAAAGAATATGATAAAGTAGTTAACAAAACATGTTTGTGTGAAGGACTTACGGTTCCGGCACTAATCGTTAACAATATTCCATCGCCAAAACAAAGCCGCGCGGTGTCTGTATGTCCCGGACCAAACCTGGCGTATTATTCAAAAATTTCCACTCTTCATGAAATGGTTGATCACATTTACGGTAGAATAGATCTCATCACACATCCAAACAGACCAAATATGTTTGTAAAAGAACTTGGACTATACATTGATTATTTAACGAAAAGGATTGATGATCAAGGTGAGAGCATGTCTGATCAGAAAGCAGAATATTTTTCTTTGTTCACAACAAACTTGCTTGAGGGAATTAATTATTACAAAAATATGATTGATGAAATAATTGAAGAACCCGAAATAGTCAGAGAAAAAATGTTAGAAAGTTTTGAGATGATGGAAGAGAAGCTGATGGTTTATTCGTTACAAGTGAATTAAAAATTATTCTAAATACAGCCGCGGTACTCGCGTGTTGATGTTTGTAAGAATCTCGTAAGGAATTGTCCCCGCCCAATCTGCAAGTTCTTCAACTGTAATTTTATTTGAACCGTCTTGACCAATCAAAATAACTTCATCACCGTTGAATGCAGAATCGTTTTCTATGTTTACAACAATTTGATCCATGGAGATTGAACCAACAACAGGATAACGTTTTCCACGAATTAAAACTTCAGCTTTGTGACTCATACTTCGAAAGTATCCGTCTCCGTAACCGAGAGGAACAGTAACCGCACGGATATCTTGTTTGGGTTTCCACGTTAATCCATATCCAACCGGATGACCTGCCTTGATGATTTTAAAATAAACCACCAACGATTTCCACATTAACGCAGGTTTAACGGAAATTGTTTTTGCAGTTTCGTTAGATGGATAAACACCATAAAGCATAATTCCCGGACGAACCATATCAAGATATGCTTCCGGTGTTTGAAGTATTGCACCGGAGTTTGCAATATGACGAAGCGGCATTTCAATAGAATGTTTTTCAAAAAATCTTAACACTTCTTGAAATCTTTCAAGTTGTATGAGTGTGTAAGTTGTATCTCGCAGTTCTGAATTTGCGAGATGAGAATATATTCCGTCTATCTGGATATTTTTACATTTAATGGCAGATTCAAGAAATTTTTCTGCAGTATAATAGTGGACTCCGATCCGCTCCATTCCCGTATCTATTTTTAGATGAACCTTAGCTTTTGTTTTCATCTGCGAAGCAAATTCATCTATTTGGTTCAGCTTATCGAGTGAAGAAGCTGTAATAGTTAAATCGTGTTTTAAGAAGAGCGGAATTTGATTTCCCCAAATTCCACCGAGTACTAAAATTGGAATTGTAATTCCTTGTTCTCTTAAAAGAATCCCTTCCTCTAGAACAGCAACTCCGATGCAATCAGACTTTAGTTCTTGCATCAGCCGGGCAACTCTTACCAGCCCGTGCCCATAAGCGTTAGCTTTTAAAATCGGCATTACTTTCGCCGGCGCTACAACTCTTTTTATTTTATTGAAATTTTCGGATAAGATTCTCAGATCTATTTCCAAACGCGTTGGACGAATAATTTCATCTGAACTAATAGTAGGATGATTAATTGAATTGGCCATCTTTTATACTTTTGTTAGTGCTAAAATAATATTTTATGATATAACTCGGATGGAATAATGTATCCGCAAGTTATATATTTAATCGAACAACTATCGAGAAAGGGAAAAAATGAGAACCGGTAAAAAGATAATAGCATTAATCATTACCGTTTTAAGTATAAGCATTCCTGCACAAACACATAAAGGTTTTGATTCTCAATCGCTATTGCAAAAGTTAATTGATGGCAATAAACGATTTACTAATTCAAAACTAACGCATGTTAACCAAACAAGCGAAAGGAGATTAGAGGTTGCAAAAGGACAAAAACCGTTTGCTGTTATAGTTACTTGTTCGGATTCGCGTGTTCCACCCGAAATAATTTTTGATCAAGGACTGGGAGATTTGTTTGTAATCCGCACAGCGGGAAATATTATAGATGATATTGGTCTTGGCAGCATCGAATATGCTGTTGAGCATTTGGGAGTTCAGTTAATTGTAGTTCTAGGACATGAAAAATGCGGGGCTGTTGATGCTGCTGTAAAAGGGGGTCATGCCGAGGGACATATTCAAAACCTGATCGAAGCAATTCGTCCGGTAGTTGAAAAGGAAAAGAGTAACACAGGTGATTTACTTGACAATTCCGTTAAAGCAAATGCACTAATGGTTGTCAAACAATTGAATTCATCCGAACCAATATTAAAAGAGTTTGTTCACGAAAAGAAATTAACGATCGTCGGCGCCAGGTATGATCTTGATGACGGCGTTGTAACTATTTTACATTAATCAATTAATAACGATTGTAGAATTATGAAAAAATATATTAAGAAAAGTTTTCTTGCTCTATTTATTTGGTTGGTAATTTTACCGACAGTACAATTAAAAGCGCAAGATAAACCGGTAGATAAAGTTACTCCCGCAACAATACACCGTTCACAAGTAATAAATATTACATCAAAAATAAACGGTGTGACCTACCCGATATTTGTTGCACTTCCGGGAAGTTATTTCATAACCGAAAAAACTTATCCGGTTGTTTACATGCTGGATGCTTATTCATCATTTGGGATAATGGTTCAGGTGGCCCGGCTGCTTGCGTTCGATAAAGAACTTCCTGAAGTAATAATTGTAGGAATATCATCGGAGGGCGGTTCTAAAGAATTTAATTATGGCCGTGCTAGAGATTTTACACCAACACAGATCCAGCTGGAGAAATTGCCGGAAGAATTTAGATCAACATTTCCAATTTCGGGTGGTGCAGAAAAGTTTCTTGGTTTTATCAAAGACGAATTGATACCGTTTGTTGAATCGAATTATAGATTTAGTCCCGGTGATAGAACATTAGAAGGACATTCATTGGGCGGACTTTTTGTTTTTTATTCATTGTTTAAAGAACCAGGATTATTTAAAAGGTATATCGCCATTAGTCCGGCGTTATTATGGGATGATGGATATTTAATAAAGGATGAAGAAAAATTTTTAAAAGATCATAAATCATTAGAATCAATTATTTATTCTGCGATTGGATCTCTCGAAAATGAATTTATTAAAAGACCATGGAAACAATTAATGAGCAATTTAAATTCACGCGGATACGAAGGGATGAAATTGAAATCCGGGATTGCAGAAGGAGAAACCCACTATACAATAATTCCATATATTGTTACTCATGGATTGAAATCAGTTTTTTCTGAAGATGTAAAATAGACCAGCAACATTCTTGATTTATAAACAAAATTGAATTGGAGAAAAATGTTCACCAACATACAACCGATAGTACTTTTTGGTTACGCGGCATCAGTTATAATTGCTGTCTCTTTAACAATGAGTTCAATCGTAAAATTAAGAACAGTAAATCTATTCGGGGCGATGTTGTTTTCCAGCTATGGATTTATAATTAAAGCATACCCGGTATTTTTGCTTAACGGATTTATCACTCTCGTTGATGTTTATTATCTGCTTCAAATATTCGGCGAGAAAGAATACTTCCGCATATTGGAAGTAGGAACAAATACCGAGTACTTAACATATTTTTTAAAATTTCATGAGAAGGAAATAACAAAATTTATTCCCAATTTTACCTTTGAACCAAACGACAAGTATCATGTAATGTTTGTGTTAAGAGACACTGTTCCGGCGGGGCTAGTCTGCTCTGAATATCTTGACGATGACTGCATCTATATGAAATTGGATTATGCAATTCCCGGCTACAGAGATTTTAAGATGGGTAAATATGTATTTCAGGAAATACTTAAGAAGAGAAAAGTAAAAAAGATTTACAGCGATTCCGGCAACAAAAAACATGAACAATATTTGAAGCGGATGGGTTTTGTTAAATCAAGCTTGGATTCAAAACCGGTTTATTGTCTTGATATCTCATCATAAATAAATTCTTAAAGTGAAAGCAAATCAGATTTTATTTGAAGCATGTGTTGATTCATTGGAGTCATCAATTGCGGCCCAAGAAGGAGGCGCAGATAGATTAGAGTTATGTGCCGATCTTCTCGAAGGCGGAATTACTCCATCGGCGGGAACGATAGATCTCGTCTGCAGAAACGTAAATATTCCCGTAATGGTTATGATTCGTCCACGAGGCGGTGATTTTTGTTATTCCAATTATGAATTTGAGGAAATGAAACGTGATATTGAACTGGCAAAACAACACAATATTTCAGGAGTAGTTTTCGGAATTTTAAATGAAGACGGAACGATTGATAAAGAAAGGATAAAAGAATTGATTCGATTGGCACATCCACTCAAAATAACTTTCCACCGTGCGTTTGATATGACACGCGATCCTTTTAAGGCTTTGGATGACCTAATTGAATTGGGCATTGAAAGAGTTTTGACTTCAGGACAAGAAGTTTCTGCTTATAAGGGAATGAAGCTGATCGAAGAATTAGTGATAAAGAGTAAAGACAAAATTATTATTATGCCAGGCGGAGGAATTAATGAAAACAATGCCGCCGAAATTGTCAATCGCAGCAATGTTAAAGAGATTCACGGTTCTGCCAGAGTAAAAAAAGAAAATGGCATGATGACAACATCTGCAGAACGAATTCGTAAAATTAAGGAAGCAATTAATGGCTGATCAAATTGAAATACTTTTCGAAGACAAAAATGTTGTCGCTGTTAACAAATCGGAAGGGCTTGCTTCAATAGCAGAAAACGATACAACAATTGAATCGCTTCATTCACTTCTTGAAAAAAAATATGGGCAAAAACTTTTTATTGTTCATCGGCTTGATAAAGAAGTTAGCGGTGTAATTCTATTTGCAAAGAATCCAGAGACCCATAAATATTTAAACGATCAATTCGCCGAGAGAAAAATTAAAAAATATTATACTGCAGTAGTTCACGGAACCATAAAAGAAAATGACGGAGTGATTAAAAAACCAATTCGTGAGTTTGGATCGGGAAGAATGGGTGTTGATGACAGGAAAGGAAAACCGAGCGAAACAAAATTCCATGTTATCCAGAAGTTCCGAGATTATACATTGTTGGAATTAAATCCGTCAACAGGTCGCCGTCACCAACTGCGTGTGCATTTATATAGTATTGGTTTCCCGATCGTAGGCGATTTACGTTACGGTGACAAAACAATTCAAGAAAAATATTTACGAATAATGCTTCATGCCAAAAGTTTAGAATTTCAACTGCCTGACGAGAATAATATTTTAATCGAAGCGCCATTTACAGAAACTTTTCTTGAAGTATTAAAACAAATATCCTTAAACAATTAGTTTAAACGGAGTTGTATGTAATGAATGATTTAGCCAACGAATTAAATTCTGTATTAGAATCAACAGAGAAAAAATTAAAAGTCATAACTGAGAAGGAAAGCGCAATAAAACCTTCACCGGAAAAATGGTCTTCAAAAGAAATATTAGGCCACTTGATAGATTCTTCCGTTAATAACATGATCAGATTCGTCAGCGGCCAATTCAAAAGCGATTTAGTGTTTTCAGGTTACGATCAAAATGAATGGGTGATTGCGCAGAATTATCAAAACGCAGAATGGAATTTTTTAATTGATTTATGGAAGATGAATAATTTACAAATTGTTCGTATAGTTGAACTAATACCAAATGATGTGTTAAAGAGATCAACCAAGAATCATAATTACGATCAAATTGCTTGGAAAGAATTAAGTAAAAATGAATCCGCCACTTTGGAATATTTAATTGAAGATTACATTGGTCATATGAAGCATCATTTGAATAAAATCTTAGATAAGTAGAAGCTTTAGACGGAATAAATTTATAATTACGAGAAAAGATTGTCCGGAGAAATAAAATGAAATCATTAAAAGAAATATCAAACGAACATTTAAATTGGATTCAGCCCAAAGCCACCCAACAACTATTTGAACTTCGTATTAAAGATGATTTGTTCGGCACGTTGTTGTTTCCAAAATCTGTCGGATCGCTCGCCGAAGCTGAAACATTTAACGGAAAGTGGACATTCAAACGAGTTGGATTTTTTACAACACGAATTACAGTTAGAAATACAGGCGAAGAAAATGATATTGCAGTATTCAAACCGAATCTGATGGCATCAAGCGGAATATTAGAATTTAATAATGGCAAGAAATACCAATGGCACTCATCAAATTTTTGGGCAACAAAGTTTGAGTTCAAAGAGACCGATGGCGAATCTGTTGTTGTTTTCCGCTCCGGTGTTGAAGAACCAAAACTAAAAGATTGGTTCAAGACGCAAGCGCGCGTTGAATTTCCGGATCACAAGAAAAATCTTGAGGAACTGTCGATATTAGTTTTGCTAGGCTGGTATCTAATAATAGTTCTTCAGATGGATTCTTCTGCCGGAGCTGTAGTAGCCGCAACATCATAAAATTGTATAGCCCCAACTTGTTCAAAAGCCGGGTTTATTTTACGATTTATTTTTATTCAGTTCATCATAAACTTTTTCAAGAGTTATTCTTAACATTCCGGCAACACGCTCTTTCCATCCTTCCGTTCCGGGGATGTCTGTTGATAATGAAATTTCCAGCCTGCTTTTCCCTTTCTTCATTTGATCCGATACAAAGTCAATTAGAGCTGAAAGCAAATTCTTCATTGCAACAACATCATTCAACGAACCAGTAACGAGATCGTTAGAAGCAGCGTGACCAAAAATGAAAAGGGTATCTTCCGAATAATATTTAATTACCTTATCGAGTGTTTCAATCCAGCTTGCTACAGAACCGCCGCCATTAGCATCTATGTATGGAAAAGTTTTATTAAAAACTAAATCACCGGTATGTGCAATGTTAGCTTTTTCAAAATGGATTACTGCATCACCTCCCGTGTGAGCATGTCCAAAATATTTTGCTACAACCGTCTCCTTGCCGATCTTCTGCCGCCATTCATCCGTAAAAGTTGTATCGGCATAAACTTGCTGAGAGTTGGGATTGCTGCCGTAACTTTTCTTCTGGAGTGCCACACAGTTTTCATGGGCTATCATTTTATCTGCAAAGTCTTTTATATAAATATTTCCACCGGTATGATCACTGTGGTGATGTGTATTGAAAAAAAGATCTATTTTGCGTGTAGTTTTCTTTTGAAGTTCTTCAATAAATTTTTTAACAGTATCCGGAAATTGAGAATCAATTACAACAACAGCATCTTTAGTAGCATACCAACCGATGGTCCCGCCGCGTTCTATAAAAATTCCAAAATTATCACGAATAGTTATTAGCCCTAGAGTTTTTTCTTGTGCACTATAAAAAAATTTATTTCCTTGAATTAGAATGCCTCCAGCTATAAGCGCACCGGTTTTTAGAAATTCTTTGCGTGTGAATTTCATATGGTTTCCTTTCAATTAATTTTATTTAGTGGAATTTCTTTTTTTAATTTACCATCGCAGGACATATTAAAGCAAGATTATAGGAAAGGAACTCAAAAAATTTATGGAAAAAGAACAATATTTTAAAAGAATTAGAAAACTGGCAAAAAATCTCCTCTCTCGATTCTCTTACTGTACGCGGTTATAAAGAACAGTGTTGCCTAATTCAAATAAACCGGTTACCATTTTTCAAAAAATTCAGTTGCACTATAACTTCAGGAGGGTTAAATTTCTTACCAAAGATTGTTCTCCCCCAAAATGATCGATAAAAAAACTTAAAGCATTATAAATTTTCCTTTCTTTATCATTAACAACATTATTATTTAACAAAAGGGAGTTAATATGAAAAAACTTGCGTTACCTTTTTTCTTATTATTTTTTTCTTTTGCTTTAAGTGCAAACATATTTGCACAGGGTGTAACCACGGCATCTCTTAATGGTACGGTAAGCGAAGCCGAAGGGAATCCTCTTCCCGGAGCTAATGTAATTGTAGTTCATGAATCAAGCGGCACAAAATATGGAGTTTCAACTTTAACTAATGGAAGATTTCACCTGCCGAATCTTAAAATTGGCGGACCTTACTCAATCACCGTCTCGTATGTTGGATATACTACACAGAAACAAGGTGATATATTTTTGTCTCTAGGTCAAAATCTAAGAGTAGATTTTACTCTTCAAAGCGAAGCAGTAAAAATAGGAGAGGTGTTAGTTACCGCCGAGCAAGATAAGGTTTTAAATAGCGGCAGAACTGGTGCGGCAACATACGTTGATCCACTTCAAATGCAGCAGCTACCTTCAATAAAAAGAAGCACAAGAGATTACACTCGCCTTGATCCTAGAAGTGATGGAAACTTTAGTTTTGGAGGTAAGAATTGGCTCTATAATAATATCTCATTAGATGGTTCTTATTTCAATAATCCATTCGGATTAGATGATCCAGCACCCGGTGGTCAAGCAAATGCTGAACCCGTACCATTTGAAGCTGTTGAACAGGTTCAAGTTTCAATAGCACCATTTGATGTTCGTGAAGGCGGATTTACCGGTGCCGGTATTAATACTGTTACAAAAAGCGGAACCAATCAATACAAAGCATCACTATACACCTTTATGAGAAATGAATCTTTTGTAGGCAATAAAATTAGAGGCAAAGATGTAATTGCTAACCCAAGCCTTTCTTATAATCAGTACGGATTTACATCAAGCGGTGCCATTATTCCAAATAAGCTCTTCTTTTTCATCAATGGAGAAATTGAAAGAAGAGAGGATCCCGGTTCTAATTTTATAGCAGATCGCGACGGAGTAATTAAGTTCGGAGAATCACGAGTAAGCGCTGCTGTTATGGATCAGATAAAACAAAGAATGATGCAAGTATACGGCTATGATACTGGTCCGTATGAAAATTACACACATGCAACCAACAATGAAAAAATTATTTTGAAATTAGACTGGAACATTGATGAAAATAATAAGTTTTCATTTAGATATAACAGATTAGATGCAAGACGTGATTTACCCCCGCATCCGTTTGTTCTGAGTGTTAATAGCACTGGAAGAGGTCCAAACGAAAACAGTTTGCCTTTTAAAAATTCCGGTTACAGAATAAATAATAGACTGAATTCATTTGCGGCAGAACTAAATACAAACACCAGTACATTTGCAAACAGATTTTTTGCCAGCTATAACCGGTTCAGAGATTATCGCGATGCTTTTAGTACACCGTTTCCAACAGTTGAAATAGGAGAAAATGGTGTAACCTATACAACACTTGGACATGAACCCTTTTCAATTCACAATATACTTGATCAAGATGTTTTACAGTTTACAGACAACTTCAGTTTTTATTTAGATAAACATGTAGTAACTGTAGGTGCTACATATGAATATTTTTCATTCTTTAATTCCTTTAATATTTTCAGACATGGAATATTCTTCCTACCTTACTTTTTGGATTTTGAAGGAGACGGTGTACCAAACGGAAGTACTTTCTATTCGTTAGCTGATTTCTTTAATCAGACCGATCCCGCTAACCCAATAAAATTTAATCAGATGGTTGGCCAAGGGCCATATAAAGGGGAAAATATTGAAGTCGGACAATTAGCTTTTTATGCACAGGATGAATATCTCATTTCAAAAACTTTCAATTTAATTTTTGGTTTAAGGGTTGATATACCAACGTATTTAACACAACCGGTTGATAATCCATTTTCAAGAGGACTTACCTTACTTGATGAGAATGATAATCCTGAAACAGTAGATCAAAGCAAATTACCAGCAGCAACACTTCTTTTCTCGCCAAGAGTTGGATTCAATTGGGATATTTACGGAGATCGTTCAACACAACTGCGTGGCGGGACGGGCATTTTCACCGGAAGAATACCCTTTGTTTGGGTTGGTAATAATATTTCAAATCCTGGGGCTAATCCAAATCTTTATCCCGCAAAAGCTGCCATTACTTCAAAGAACGATGCTGTACTTCAGCAATCTTTTGATTTGAACGCAATGGTTCCCGATTTTAAATGGCCGCAAGTGTGGACAACAAATTTAGCAGTTGATCATAAATTGCCATGGGATATGCTTGGTACTCTAGAAGTAATTTATGGTAAAGACATAAATTCAATTTATGTCCGCAACGCAGATCTTAAAAAACCAGTAAGATATTTAGCTGATGGGCGTCCTTATTATGGCGGATCTGGAAACAATGAATTAAATCCAGATGGCGGTGCAGGAGCTTATATAATTGATAACGCTAGTGAGGGTTATCATTTTAATATCACCGCTCAGTTAAGAAAGAAATTTGATTTTGGTCTTAATGCTTCTCTTTCATACAGCTATACAGTAGCACAGAACTTGATGAAATCTACCGAGATAGCAAGTGTTTTATGGTCTGAAAATCCAACCAAAGGCGATCCAAATAAACCTGAACTTGGATATTCTGAATTCGGTCAACGACATAGAATAGTTGGCGGTGCTTCTTTCCGTCATGAATGGAATGAAACATTCGCAACGAGCTTCGGATTGTTTTTAGAAATAGCTGAAGGCAATAGATTTGCCGGTGCAGGCGGGAACAGATACTCATTTGTTTATTCAGGTGATGTTAACGGAGACGGTATGGGCGGGAATGATTTGATCTATATTCCAAGAAGTCAAAGCGATATTATTTTCGAACCATATACCAATGCTTACGGAATTACTGTTTCTGCAGCAGAGCAATGGACGGCATTAAATAAATTTATTGAGCAGGATGACTACTTAAAAGAAAACAGAGGACAAATTGCAGACCGATTCGGTGCTGTGAATCCATGGTATTTAAATATTGATTTTAGAATACTTCAGGATTTTTCTTTTATGCTTGGAAGGAATAAACAAACATTTCAACTAAGTATAGATGTATTGAATTTGCCTAATTTTATGAGCTCTGATTTTGGCGTAAGAAAACTTGCAAATTCTGCCGCTACCTCTCCACTACAGTTGGTTAAATTCGATGCTAATGGAAAACCTGTATTTAATTTCAAGGGAACAGCAAAAGAAACTTATTTAGATGATCTTAGTTTGAATTCAAGATGGCAATTACAGGTTGGACTCCGTTATTTCTTTGAGTAATTAGTGTAATGTATTTTTAAAAAGAGTCGCGTAACGCGACTCTTTTATTTTTAAAACAATCATACAATCCAACAATTATTTTAATAGAGTTTTTATTATACTTTCTAAATTATTTGTTGAATTTAAAAATGAGCGCGGACAAGTTTTATGAAAAATGAATTTAGAAAAGATGATTTTGTAATCAGTACGGACAAACGCAAATTAAATTTTAAGACCATTCACCATTTTCTTACAAATTGTTATTGGCCGAATGGAATAAGTATGAAACTTGTTAAAAAAGCCGCGCGCAATTCGATTGGTTTCGGCGTCTATCACAAAAAGGAACAAATCGGTTATGCCCGCGTAATAACTGACTATGTACGTTTCGGTTATCTTGCAGATGTTTTTATAATAGAACAATACCGCGGAAAAGGTTTATCAAAATGGTTAATGAAAATTATCTTAAATCACCCGGAATTAAAAAATATACACGCTTGGATGCTGGCCACAAAAGATGCACACGGTCTCTATGAAAAATTCGGATTCAAAATAATTGATGAGCCCAAAAGATATATGCGACTAAAAAAGAATTAAAAATTACCAAATATGTTTGTTAGATTTTCAATGTTCGATTTTAGGAAAAGGCTGTATATGAGAAAAATTATATTTTCTTTATGTATTGTAGTCACTTTTTTAAACGCACAAGAAAAAGTGAGAGTAAAATTAGAAGTAATTTCTCCAACTCTTGATGACACGTCAAAAATTTATATTGCAGGAAATGTTGATGAGCTTGGCGGTTGGAATCCGGGCAAAATAATGCTTGAATATGATGCCACCAAAATCTGGAGCAGGAAATTCGAAATAGTAAAAGGAACCCGTCTAGAATATAAATTTACAAAAGGAAGCTGGGCAACAGAAGCGCTCGGAAGCGATTCTTCAATTCCTCAAAACTCTGTTCTTATTGCAAACCGTGACACAACAGTTTCAATAACAATTTTCAATTGGCGTGATAAATTTAATTTCAAAATTAAAGGACAAATTACCGGAACAGTTAAATACCATAAAAATTTTGTCCTCGACGGTCTAAAACCACGCGACATTTTTGTATGGCTCCCGCCGGATTATGAAACCGATACCAAGAAACACTATCCCGTATTTTACATACACGACGGACAAAATCTTGTTGATCCGAGAACATCAAATACATTTATTGATTGGCAGGTTGATGAAGCCGCGGACAGTTTGATTCGCACAGGAAAAGTTGAACCGTTCATAATAGTGGGAATTAATAATACTGATGACCGCGGGGCGGAATACAACAACACACCGCTTGGTAAACTTTATATAAAATTAATTGTAGAAAAAATAAAACCATTCGTTGATAAAACATATAGAACTCTACCAAACGCAAAACATACTGCCGTAGGCGGTTCTTCAATGGGTGGATTAATTTCGATGATATGCGCGTGGGAATTTCCGGATGTATTTTCTAAAGCTGCTTGTTTCTCGCCAGCTTTCAAAATCCGTGATATCGATTATGTCGAAAATGTTTCAAAATATTCCGGCGAGAAAAAAAATCTCACTCTTTATATCGATAACGGCGGAATTGATCTGGAAGCACGTCTTCTGCCGGGCGTTAATGATATGGTAAATACTCTTGAGAAAAAGGGATTTATAAAGGGCAAAGATCTGTTCGTTTATATTGATAAGTCGGCAAGCCATAACGAAGCCGCATGGGCTAAGCGTGTTTGGAAACCAATAGAAATATTTTTTGGTATTTATAAATGAAAATTCTTGTCGGTTCAAAAAACCCGGTAAAAATATCTTCCGTTGAGGATGCTTTAAAAAATTATTTTGATAATATAGAAGTAATCGGGATTGAAGTTGAATCAGGCGTTTCCGTTCAGCCAATTAATGATGAAACATTTGTCGGCGCACAAAACCGCGCAATAAGATTGAAAGAACTTAACGACTTGCAAAATCTCGGTGCTGAATTATTCGTCGGGATTGAAGGCGGAATTACAAAACAATTCGACAAGTGGTTCGCTTTTGGGTGCATGTGTCTATTAGATAACAACGGAAGAATTGGTTTTGGAGCATCACCACATTTTGAACTTCCTCAAAAAGTTGTGGATAAACTTTTAAAGGGAATCGAACTTGGAGATGTTATGGATGAAATAATGAATCAGCAAAACACAAAGCAGAAACACGGTGCAATCGGTTTTTTCACAAATGGTGTTATGAATAGAAAAGAGCTTTACGTTGAAGGATTGAAAGTAGCGGTAATTCCATTTTTGCATAAAGAAATGTATTTTAAATAAACGCTATAATGTTTTTGATAATGATCGTTTAGTAAAACTATGATCACTAATATGATTATAAAGGAGAAAAAATGACTTTACCCATATATCAAGTTGATGCATTTACAACAAAACTATTTGGCGGTAACCCTGCCGCAGTTGTTCCTTTAACAAATTGGCTGGATGATTCAACTCTTCAAAATATTGCAGCAGAAAATAATTTATCAGAGACAGCATTTTTTCTAAAAGAAGGAGAGTATTATAAAATTAGATGGATGACACCCGCAAATGAAGTTCCTTTATGCGGACACGCTACACTTGCTTCTTCTTATGTGATTTTTAATTTTATTGAGAAAGGTTCAAACAAAATAAAATTCATGTCAAAGAGCGGAGAATTAATTGTAGAAAGAAAAGACGATTTACTTACTCTCGACTTTCCTTCGCATAAGCCGACGCCAATCAAAATTACAGATACAATAAAAAAATGTTTTGATAAAGAACCGCTCGAAGTTTTACAAAATGGATTTTATATTCTTGTGCTATTTGATTCGGAAGATTACATCAGAAACTTTCAACCTAATTTTGAACTGATAAAACAAATTCATCCCCATGCTCTAATAATTTCATCAAAAGGAAACGAAGCAGATTTTGTCTCGCGTATGTTTGCCCCAAATGAAGGCATTAACGAAGATCCAGTTACCGGCTCATCACACACTGTTCTTATCCCTTATTGGGCTGAAAAATTAGGTAAGAAAAATTTTCGTGCACTTCAAGTATCTAAAAGGGAAGGAGAACTTTTTTGCGAAGACCTTGAAAAACGGGTTAAAATTTCGGGTAAAGCTGTGCTGTATTCCACAGGAAGTATATTTTTGAGTTTATAATTCAGATTTTTTCCTGCATATTAGCTCTGGAAATTGGGGATTTTTAATATTGAATGGTTTATCTCTCAAATTAATTACGTTGAAAATAGTCTATATGAAAATTTTTCGTAGTCTATTAGTTATTGCTGTGTTGTTTTCGGCCGTCTCATGTGATGCACCTAAACTTAATCCGTTGGATCCGGAGAACCCTGACTCCAAACTTGGACAATTAAGCGGTTTTGTTAAAACATTAGCAATTCCTCAACAAGCAATTGCTGGAGTAAAAGTTTCATGGAAGAATGATAACAGAATTCTAGAAACTGATGCAACTGGATTTTATAAATTAGAAAACTTACCGATGGTTAATGGAACTCTTTATTTTGAAAAAGACGGTTATGGTAAGGATTCAATAAGAATAAATTGGCAAAACCAAAAAATTATTGATCTTGGAACGACAACACTCAATGCCAATCCTAAGTTAGATAATTTGTTAATCTACACAAGTGTTGAAAACCGATATCAAGATGATCAGAGATATACTTTGTTTGTACAAGCATCTATATCAGATGTAGAGAATGACATAGACAGTATTTTTGTGAGTTGTACAGCAATAAATTTTAATCAGCAATTAATATATAATTCTCAGGCCAGATTATATGAACTTAGTTATCCTTATGGAAGCAAGAACAGCGTTCCCTCAATTGATGATGCAATCGGTAAAAATTTTGAAATAATTGTTAAAGACAAAGTAGGTAAAAATTTTTCCGTAGGATTTTCAACAATTAAAAGAATCATCAAACAAGAAATTTTATTTGAATTACCAGCCAACGGTATAACGGTAGGTTCTAAACCAGTTCTCAAATGGAACAGATTTTTACCGGGATTTAATTTTAAATATATGATTGAGATTTATACCGACGAAATAATTCCCCAATTGAAATGGCCGAAGTCGAATATCTCTAAAGATGACATTGAAATTGTATCAGAGATTAATTTACCACCGGGAAATTACTTTTGGGTTATTTGGTGTATAGATGATTTTCAAAACAGGACTCGGTCCAAGCCGGCAACTTTTACGGTTCAATAAAAAATTTTAAAGCAGATGACAACTTTCTTTACAAATAATATTAATCATATTAAAAATTTATCGAAAGATGAATTCGAATCTCTTTACGAATTCAGCCAGATTCTAAATTCAGCAACCAAACAAGAACTATTGATAGAAGATGCAATTGATATTGTAATAAATGTTATTAATGCTGAACGCGGATTATTTGTTAAGTATGATGAAGGAAACAACAGCTTTTCGATAATTACGGCCAGAAAAATATCTAATGAGAGCATTACTGATCTGCATGAATTTTCTTCCGGTATATTGCAAAAAGTTATAAAGGAAAAAAAACCACTTCTCTATCACGATGTAATGAGCGATCCGCATCTTTCACAATTTGAAAGCGTGCAAATTCAACGAATCAAATCTGTTATTGGTGTTCCAATTGTCCGCGATGAAAAAGTATGGGGTGTAATTATTGCAGACAGTCAGCTTGACCGTCGCGAATTTACTGAAGAAAATCTTTTATTCTTGAGCTTCTTCTCAAATTTAGTTTCTCTTGCGTTAGAACGCATAATAAAATTAGAAGAACTCGAAAAAGAAAATCAAATACTGATAAATCGTCTCCAGCTAACAGAAGAAATTCCAGAAATGATAGGCCATAGTTCTGCAGTGAGAAACTTAACACACCTAATTCACAAAGTTGCATTTACAGATGCGACGGTGCTTATCATTGGGGAAAGTGGGACGGGAAAAGAAATAGCAGCCAAAGCAATTCACGAACTTAGCAAGAGAAAAGATAAACCGTTTCTTGCACAATTCTGTGGTTCGATCCCCGATAATCTTCTTGAGAGCGAATTATTCGGATATAAAAAAGGGGCCTTCACAGGCGCAAATAATGATAAACAGGGATTGCTTGAAGCTGCGGACGGCGGGACATTTTTTTTAGATGAGATAGCAGATATTTCTACAGCGCTTCAAGCAAAATTATTGCGCGTTTTAGAAAACAGAGAGATTATTAGGCTTGGTGATGTTAAAGTAAGAAAAATTGATGCACGAATAATTACAGCCACAAACAAAGATCTTCAATCATTGGTAAAAGAAGGAATCTTTCGCGAAGATTTATTTTATAGACTAAATGTTTTTCCAATACGTATTCCACCTTTGCGAGAAAGAAAAACCGACATCCCGTTGCTCACAAGTCACTTTATTAAAAAGATGGGCAAAAAGGATATTACAATAGATTCTGCAGCGATTAAAAAATTAGAAGGTTATTATTGGCCCGGGAACATTCGGCAGTTAATAAATGTAATTCAACGTGCGCTTATTCTTTGTGATGGGAATAAATTACATGCGGAACATATTATACTTGAAGATGCAGCGGTCACCGATAATTTTCAAGGCACTTTACAAGAATTTGAAATGCTACTTTTGAAGAAACGCCTAGAAGAGTTAAACGGCAACAGAACACTTACAGCTAAGTCACTTGATGTTTCAGTAAGATGGATACAACTCAAATTGAAAGAAATGGGAGAGCAATAGAATGTCCCCACTCTCTACAGAAATATTATTTGAGAAGTTTCAAATTATTGAGGTATTAAAGAAAGACGAACATGCAGCCGTATTTCTTGCCAATCATATTTATCTAAATAAAAAAATTATACTCAAAGTTCTAAACACACAAAAAATTCACGATCCCTCACTCGTGGATAGATTTAAACGTGAAGCCAAAATATTAGCAAAACTTGATCATCCAAACATTATTAAAGTACTTGATTTTGGATTGAGCAAAGAGTTTTTCTACATCTCGTTTGAATATATTGAAGGTGAGTCACTTCGAAATGTTTTTAAAACAAAAACTCTCACTCAAGAACAAAAAGAACATTTGATGATTCAGCTTCTAAAAGGATTGGATTATGCTCACGCCAATCAAATCATACACCGTGATATAAAACCGGAAAATATTTTTATTGATAAAAATCTAAATGTAAAATTGGGCGATTTCGGCCTTGCTCTATCTGCAGAAGATAATTATGTGACCAATCCATATTCAATTGTAGGCACTCCAAGTTATATGAGCCCGGAACAAATACGCGGCTCAAAACTTACAGCACAAAGCGATTTATTCTCTTTTGGAGTTGTTCTTACAGAATTGTTTACAGGACAAAACCCATTCTTAAAAGAAAATATTAGTCTTACTCTCAATGAAATTAACAGTTATGATGAAACAGATCTTGAAGGAAAATTATTAGATGTTCCGGAAAACATAAGAGAGATTCTTCTTGTTTTGCTTAAGAAAAATATAAATCAACGGTATGAATCAGCCGGAGAAATTTTAGAAGAGTTAAACATACAAGTAGATCAGCCAACTATAGTAGTTAACAATATAGATTCCGAAGGAAGAAAGTCAAAACTTGCTTGGATATTTCTTGCAGTAATTGCGATTGTTATAATTGGTGTTGTTATTATTCCAATAATCAACGAACAAAAACAAAACTCAGCACAAACTCCACTTGGAAATGATTCAACTCAGCAGAAGAATGATTTGGTAAATCAAAGCAATGATACACGCCAGCAAAACAATCTTACAAAAGATCAAATTGATTTGAAAAATTTATCCCAGCCGCTTATTGATAACAGCAAAAAAGATTCATCACAAAATCAAAACGATATTCAGCAAGAAGAAACACCAAAACAAAATAAATCCACAGGTTTGGGTGGGTTGTATATTGAATGCCAGCCATGGGCAGATATTTATATTAATGGGCAAAAAATTAATACAACACCGTTAAACAATCCAATTCCATTACAAGCGGGAACATATACATTATCATTGGTAAATCCAGATTATCCTCCGTATCCCTCAAGAATAGTTAACATTTCGGCGGATTCAGTTACCAGACTAAAAGTTAATATGAATTCAATTGTTGGCTTTATTAGTTGTAACACAAATCCGTGGGGCGAAATTTATATTAACAACGAAAAAAAAGGACCCACACCAGTACGATTGGTAAAAGTAGATCCTGGATTAATTCATTTAGTAGTTAAAAAAACAAATTATAGAGACATAGATACTTTTTATAATGTTCGAGCGGGAGATACGCTCAAGTTGAATTTTAATTTAAGGATTAAATAATTTTACTAAATGAAAAAATTATTAATCATATCATTATTACTTTTATTGTTTTCCCCAATTCACGCTCAATTAAAATGGAGAATAGTTGGAACAATGCCGCGACCCGTTTACGGCGGACAAGTAGTTTATGATATTGCTTCTCTTAGCAACAAGATTTATATCCTCGGCGGATATTCGGAATCTCTTCAACGCGAAGTTGATTGGATCCAAGAATACGATGTCGTTCAAAATTCATGGCGTAATGTTGGTAGCATGCAGCAAATTAGAAAAGATTTTGTTGCCGACATTTGGGAAAATAATATTATGTATTACGGTGGAGTTGTTGAAGGCTCTACCAATAAATACACAATCGAGTCATGGGATTTTAAACTTACAACATCGCCTGCGATTAGTTTTGACCAAAAATCGAATTTTGGAAGGTCGTTATCTACAGGTCATATTATTGGCGATAAGTTTTACATTATTGGTGGCGACTCATTAAATGCGGGCGGCTCTTCGGAGTTTCCATACATAGTTGAATATAATTTAGTTACAAATAAAGATACCGGAATTGCCAAATTTAACTCTACAAAAGATAAGCCACGGCAGCACATGTCATTTATAGTTGGTGATAACATTTATATTTTTGGCGGCGTGTTTAACGGAGTGAATAGATCAATTAGAAAATTTAATATACCAACTAAAGCATTTACTGACACCACACAAAAATTAATTGAAGCAAGGGCAGGCGGCGCGGCGGTTTATAATCCGATTAGTCAAAAAGGATTTATAATCGGTGGATATAATGAAACCAATGTAGCTCTTAATTCTGTTGAAGAAGTTAGTATTTTACCTGACGGATCCTTGAACATTGTTTCTTCGACTCCATTAAATTATTCGAGAACAAACTTAATGGCAGTAAATTATAAAGGAACTGTTGCTGTGTTTGGTGGAAAGGATGCAAGCGGTAAAGTTGTTCCTTATGTGGAAATCTCAGAAAATGTTACGGATGTTGCATCAAACTCGTCGTTACCCAATGAATTCCAACTTAATCAAAATTATCCGAATCCATTTAACCCAGAGACAACCATAAGCTATCAGTTAGCAAAAGGAAGTTTTGTTACATTAAAAATTTATGACACAATCGGCAGAGAAATAGAAACTCTTGTAAATGAATATAAAGAACCGGGAGTTTATAATTCCCAGTTCTCAATTCCCAACTCACAATTGCCTTCCGGAATTTATTTTTACCGTTTAACATCAGGCAGTTATTCCGCAACTAAAAAAATGCTACTTCTTAAATGATGAAAAGAAAATTACTTATTATAATTCTATTAATTGGAACAACGTATACTTTTGCGCAGGAAGTATCGTATCAAAAAGTTAAACAGTTATATGAAAAATTCGACAACGAAAATGTTATCAAAATTTCTGACCAATTATTACAACATGGAGGGTTGTCCGACTCGTTAACGATTGATGTTCATCTTATGCGGGCAAACATATTTTATCTGAATGGAGATGAATTATCTATCAAGAAAAGTTTTGAAGATATTTTAGCAATAAAAAAAAATTATACACCTGATCCGTCAAACATTTCTCCTAAATTAATATCAATCTTTAATGAGGTTAAAAGTGAATATTTGCGGAATCCTCCTGATGAAAAACAGCCGCAAGACTCAACACAAATAAAGCAAGAAATAAAAAGCATAGATCCATACGTAATGAAAAGTGCAGTAGTACAAAATATTTTACTTCCTGGACTTGGGCAACTTTATATTGGGAACAATACTAAGGGATGGTTCACAACATCGGTTTCGACATTAAGTTTGGGAATTATGATCTATTCGGTTCTAAATACAAATATTAAAGAAGATGCCTATTTGAAAGAAACAGATAAGTTATTAATTCAACAGAAATATGACGACTATAACAAATCTTATAAATTTAGAAACATAATAATTATCTCTTATGCTGTTATTTGGCTTTACAGCCAGATTGATTTACTACTTTACTCTAATGGCGAAAAAGATTTTAAGGACAAACTTTCCCAATTAAATAATTTTAGCATCACATCTTCTCAATTAAGCGTATTACAGATAAATTTTAGAGTCTCCCTTTAGCCTTATTGTACGGCATAAATTTCACCCATGGCGAATATTATGCGCACTCATACAGCTATTAATTTTATTCTTTAATGAATATTCACAATAAAATAGCGGAAATAGCTATAAAACAGTGAAATTCGTGTTCTTGGTTAACAAATAATTCAAAATCAGCCAGTATTTTCTTGGCATTCAACTTGAGTCTTTTTAGGCACACACACAATAAGGCTCCGTCCTTAAGATTGGCGAAGGGTAAAAGTTTTTAAAAGGCGTCCTTCGCCTTTCCTTTTTTAAATCACGACTAAAAATTAATTCCGAATTGAAAGATTCAGTAAATTCCAATTACACTAATCAGAAATATGCTCATTACTATCCAATTAATTAGAATTTTTTTATTTAATAACAATCTGCAAATTGTTTGAACTTATATTTTTAGAAATAGCTCAGAAATTGTATTGTCCAAAACAAGCTTACAATTTTTATAATTAGTTTTAATTATAAAAACTCAAAGTCCTTACAATAGTAAATTTGTTTTCTATTAAAGTTAGAATTCATATATTGACTACCCAAAATGAGTTTTAATAACATAAAAAGACTATGGATTTTAAATCTGATAAAATTGGCGAAATTGCAGTAGTACATGTTTATTTGAATAGAGCCACTCTAGCTAAAGCTGTAAAATTTAAGGAGTTTGTTAGCGAGATGATTACAGAAGGTGCTACCAAAATTATCGTTGATTTAAGTATCTGTGAATATGTTGATTCAACTTTTCTAGGCGCAATGGTTGCCTTACTAAAGAAAGTTAATTCTATTAATGGCGATTTACGTTTAGTATATAATAAAGAAATGCCTTCGTTAGTTTTTGTTTTAACACGAATGGATAAAGTATTTAAAGTTTTTCCAATGCTTGACGAAGCTATAGATAGTTTCGAAGGCGGGAAACCAAAATTAACCTGGAAATAATTTTACTTATCAACGGAAACTATTTTATAAACCCGATCATTTGCACGAATCAATTCATCGCATTCAAAAGTTAAATCACTTCCCTTGTTAACAAAATTTAACTCAACATCATCTTGAATAATTTTGTTTAGTGTTAATTCAACAAGCCCGGTAGTACTTCCTATTATATAAATTGAATCCGCGATTGAAAGTGATTCAGCTTCTAATCTTACAAATGCCACCTTACTTTTCTTATAATAGTTTAATACTCTGCCGACATATATTTTTTTTGTTGTAGCAATACTTCCAAAGGTTTTTGTATAACTTTCAGAACCGGGCTGGCCAAAATAAAAACCCGAAGAAAATCCACGATTATAAACTTTTTTTAATTCTTCAAGGTATTCAAGTTTAATTTCTTGAGTAAGCGTCCCTTCAAAATAACGATCAATAGCTTTGCGGTATGTTGCAACAGATTTGGCAATATACTCCGGCGCTCTTTTTCTTCCTTCTATCTTAAAGGCATCAATACCAGCCTCTATAAGTTTATCAATAAAATCAATTGTGCATAAATCTTTTGGCGATAGCACATAATCTTCCCCAAGCGTTAACGAAAATTTTTCATCCATATCTTTTATTTCATATTCTCTTCTGCATGGCTGAAGGCATTCACCACGGTTAGCACTTTTACCAAAAACTTCATGACTCATAAAACACCTTCCACTGACAGCAATACACATTGCGCCGTGGACAAAAGCTTCAATTTCAATATTAGTCTTGCTTTTTATCTCTTTGATTTTATCAAGTGTGCATTCGCGGGCCAGAACAATCCGTTTTGCACCAAGTTGCTCATAAAATGCTACTGTAGATGAATTGGAAACCGAAGCTTGTGTACTTACACAGAAAGGTATTTCATAATCAATACATTTTTGAATTACAGACAGATCCCAGCAGATAATCATTTCTACTCCGGCCTTTTTAGCTGCGGGAATAATTTTATCAAGTTCATCAAGTTCATTTTCAAAAACAATGGTATTGAGAGTAAGATGTGCTTTTACATTTTTTTCATTACAAAACTCTAAAATCTTTTGAAGTTCAGAGATATCAAAATTATTAGCTGCAGCGCGCATACTTAGGTTTTTCAATCCAAAATAAATTGAATCGGCGCCGCTGTTTATTGCGACATTTAACATACTCCAATCGCCGGCTGGGGCCAGTAACTCGGGCTTTTTATTTTTTTCTTTTTCCATACATCACAATAATAATAAAAGTTGTGTAATTAATTTTAGCAAAGCTATTTTACTACATCATTTTTGAAAGATATGCGTAAAAATTTTATACTAGCTTTGATAGGTATTGGAATCGGAGGAATTGGATTTGGTTTAGTTACTCCGGTTACAATTATACTGCTTGAGCAGAACCATGCGCCGAGCATAATAATCGGCTCTTCTGCAATGGTTGGATATATAAGCATTGTAATTTTTTCTAGATATACCGGAAGACTAATAGATGCATTTGGCGTTAAGACAATTTTAGCTGCCGGACTTTTTATATGGATGTTAAGTGCATTCGGGCATATGTTCTGGTACATCTATCCGCTTCTTTATTTTATAAAAATAATTATGGGAGTTGGAGGAACTTTCATTTTTGTTTCAACTGAAGTGATAATTAATGCTTACAGCGATGAAACAAACCGGGGAAAAAATATTGGTCTTTATGTAGGGATTCTTTCGGTAGGAATTGCAGTTGGTACACTTTTAATCTGGACGATCAAACTTGGTAATTGGGTGCCGTTTGTAATCGGCTCATCCATTGTTCTTTTTGTATTTGCTCTTCAAATGATTTTGATGATAGATGTTAATCTTAATGCGGACAGTAAGAAAATTGAAAAAATGCCTCTTTCTAAAATGCCGGCGTTAAGTTTGTTCTCTGCGTTTATTTATGGAGTATTCGAATCATCCATTATGGTTGCGCTGCCATTATACGGATTGCGTAATAATTTTTCTGAAATAGAAGTTTCATACTTTCTCACATCATTTGTCCTTGGGGGAATTATACTTCTTTATTTTATAGGACATCTTGCTGATAAAGTCATGAAGTATAAACTGTTATTGTTAATTTCGTTTCTTCTTTGTCTGCTTTTTATTCTGCCAATTACATCAATGAATTTTTTATTCCTTGTAATTATATTCTTTTTTATAGGTGGAATTGTCCCGTCATTTTATACGGTTGGTCTAAATTATACGGTTGAAGAGGTTGAAAAAAAATTCATGGCTCAAGCAAACGGTTACTTTACTATGTTGTATGGGGCGGGAACAATAGCAGGGCCTATATTAGGTACAACATTAATTGTCTTGAACAAAGAAAACGGGTACTGGATATTTGCAGCCAGCCTTTGTTTCTGCTTTTTCTTTTTGTTCAAATACTATAAAAAGAAGATATCCTATTAGAGCATTCTCTATATTTCCTCACACGAATTTATTATCTTACAACAAAATTTATTAAGAATAGGTTAATGAA
>Ga0209514_10002426_pt1 | contig 28814 bp, 25 predicted proteins | sample Subgrocontami58m_FD_187452 | JGI IMG/M metagenome (GOLD analysis project Ga0209514, IMG submission 187452) | Subsurface groundwater microbial communities from S. Glens Falls, New York, USA - GMW37 contaminated, 5.8 m (SPAdes) (version 3) | ecosystem: Environmental > Aquatic > Deep subsurface >...
TGCGCCGAGGGCGCAAGACGGCGAACGCCGCTTTCGGCAACGCCGCCAGCGTGCTGGTGGGCGATTTTCTGTATTCGCGCGCGTTCCAGATGATGCTCGCGGTGGACGACATGCGCGTCATGGCAGTGCTGGCAGAGGCCACCAACACCATCGCCGAGGGCGAAGTGCTGCAACTGCTGAACATGCACAACGCCGATACCGACGAGGCGCGCTACCTCGAGGTGGTGCGGCGCAAGACTGCGAAATTGTTCGAGGCCGCCACCCGCCTAGGCGCGATCCTCGGCCGAGCGGCGGCGGAGACTGAAGAGAGCTTGGCACTGTATGGTATGCACGTGGGCACCGCCTTCCAGTTGATCGACGACGTGCTCGATTATTCCGGCGAGCTGCACGAGATGGGCAAGAACCTCGGGGACGATCTCAATGAGGGCAAGCCGACGCTGCCGCTGATCTATGCCATGCGCAAGGGCTCGCCCGCGCAGGCGCGAACGGTGCGCCACGCGATCGAGCAGGGCGGGCGGGACGACTTCGAAGCGGTGCTCGATGCCATCACCCATACCGGGGCGCTGGGCTATGCGCGCGAGCAGGCCGGGCGCGAAGCCGCGGCAGCCTGCGCCGCCATTGAGCGTCTGCCGAATTCAAAATACCGCGACAGTTTGCTACAATTGGCGGACTTCGCGGTCAATCGCAACTACTGACCGCGTTCGTTTTCGGGGGGTCGCCCTCGTCTGTAATACCTCGGGGTGTAGCTCAGCCTGGTAGAGTACTGCGTTCGGGACGCAGGAGTCGGAGGTTCAAATCCTCTCACCCCGACCATTGTTTCTAAAGGGAATTCCCGATAGCCCTTACCCCTTCTGAACCGGTCACGTAGCCAGATCGTAGCCGGTCCAAAACGCTCACCGCAGCCTTGAGGTTTTCCGGCGCCAGGTGCGCGTAACGCTCGGTCATTTCAGTCGTCGAGTGACCCAGCAGCTTCGACACTTCCAGCAACGGAACCCCGCCTTGCACGAGCCAGGAGGCGCAGGTGTGGCGCATATCATGGACCCGGAAGTCCTTGATGCCCGCCCGCGCACACGCCGCCTGAAACCCGTTCTGCATAAACTGAACCCGCTTCCCGTCCCTGTGCGCAAACACCCATTCGGAATCCGGGCAATGTTCCGCACGAAACCGGGCACGGTTCAGCAACGCTCTTCGCGCTTCCTCGTCTAGCGGTACGGCCCGGCGCTTGCCGCTCTTGGTGTGTATGCCCTCCAGGCGCAGGACGTTCGCTTTCAGATCGACCCGATCCCAAGAGAGTTTCAGCATTTCATTCTTCCGGCACCCGGTATTGAGCGCCAGCCGGATGAAATCCGCCAAGTGCGGCGACTTCGGTTCCTTCTCCGCTTCCCGTATCAGCACGTCAGCCTCGGCACGACTGATCCAACGCAAACGGCCTTCTGGCAACTTGCAGGACATTCCCGAAACCGGGTTTTGTATGTCCCACTCCCAGCGCTTTCGCGCATAGTTGATTGCCGCCGAGAGTAAATCCAGCTCCCGGTTGATCGTTGCCGGTCCAACCCCATCGGCTTTCCGCTTTTCGATATAGGCGGAAACATCGGAACGGCGTAGCCGCTCCAGTATCTTCCCCGTGAAAAACGGTTTCAGCCGCTTAACTGCGCACCCCATTCGCTCCGGGCTGCGGACCTCGTCCCAAATAGCCTTGATGTAGCGCACCAGCAATTCGTCAAAGGAGTGTTCAGGTTCGACACCCCATTGCTTCATTTGATACGCCTCAAGCCTCCATTTGGCTTCGAGGGCTTTCGCTTCCCTTTGGTCAGTTGTACGAGTAGACCGGTCAGTTCGCTTGCCGCTTGCGTCGGTGTATTTGACCCACCAATATGGCGAGTCCTTTCGTCGGTATGGCATGGTTCAGACTCCTTCCACGCTACCGACTCCGCGCACTGGTGATTATCCACCAGATGCGCGCCATCTGCCACAAACGCATGCAACGCCTCGGCAGGAATAAGAATGCGCCGAAAGACATGAAGCGCTGGCAGAACTCCAGTCGCCACCAGGCGCTGGACGGTGCGAACGGAGATCCCGCCCAACTTTTCAGCCGTCTCGGCGAGCGAGTATGCAAGTCGTTCATTGGCCACCCCAGCGGGCTTGTTGGGCGCCGGAGGGCCGACCGCAATCTGCGGTTCTTTCGTCGGCCCGTGCGCACCGTCCCTTTGATTCAGCAATTTGCACTCCTCATCTCCAATTGGCGGCGCGCCTACCGCATCACCTCGGCCTGCAACATCAGCACGAGTTCCGTGCGCGTCTCGCTCGAAGAGGACGACCAGGGCCACGCCGGCAGGAACGAGAACGCGCTCTTTGCACCCGTGCGCGAGGTTTCGTCGAGCCCGCCCAGTACCACCGCCTCATCGCCTGAGAGCGAGATTACTGACCGCAGCGAGCGCTTAAGCAGTGTTGGCGAGTTGTTCACCCCGTTATCGGTCGCGGTGAAATTTGAGACTTCCTGCGTGAGCGTGAGCTTCACGAGCGATCCGAGCACCACGGGATGTACATCGAGCGACACCCCCGAGGCCTGGTAATTGACGGACTGGACGGGTGCGGCGCCATTCGCCGGCACTGTCACCGCACCCAGGACCGGCACGTCCGCCCCCACCGTCACGCGCCCCGACTCGCCCGAGGTGATCCGCAGCGACGGCGTGGAGACGAGCTTGAAGCGGGAGTCCTGCGCAAGGAAGGCGACCGCCGCATCGAAGCCGCCGGCTTTGAGCGCGATCGTTGGCGTTCCCGAGATGGCGCCGACGCTCGCGGAAAAATGCCCGCCCAAAAGCCCCAGCGCGAGCGACACGGCGCTCGAATCGCTCTTCGCCGTCTGCACTTCGAACACCGTCGCACGAATAACCACATCGACCGGCGCCACATCGAGCGCGTTTACCAGCTCCTGCACCATCGCCAACTCGTCGTCCGGCCCCTGATAGATCAGCACGTCGGCGGACCCCGCCGCGATCCCGCCGCCTGGCGTGATTTGCGTTGTCTGCGCTGGCCCTGACAACGCCGCCGATCCACCGGACACCGTCTGGTTCGGTCCGAGAGCTGCACCGCCTGGCGCCTGCGAGACCGCGGGGCCCGCAACGGACGTAATCCCGGCGAAGCGCCCCCGAAACGCGAACGCGCGCACTCCGTTTTCAAGGTAGGACACCGCCCGATATTTCGGGCGATAGCTCCAGACCTTTTGACCTATGCGCGCATCGCGCAGCTTTTCGACGGTCCACACGCCGCCCACCTCGCGCAGCCCGTAGCCGGCCTGGCGTAAGACTTCGACGAGCAGGCCTTCGACTTGCTCACGGCTGCCGCCCACCAGGTCAACTGATGTCGAATGCCCCGACGTGAGCAGCCCCGGATCGACCACGAAGGGTCGCTTCAGGATCTCGCCCAGCACCACCCGCGCCAGATCGTAGACCTCGACCCGATCAAAGCGAAGATCATTTAGCTGCGCCTGCGCCGAGGAAGCCAGGCCGATCGCCAACGCCGCCCACAGCACCCGCAAAACTCGTAACGACTTTTCCATCAACGATAATCTCCCAATTCCACCGAGTGAGACGGAAAGACCCATCCGCATACACAAACCGCGTATGACTGCCGTCGCTCAGAAGAAAAATCGGACTGCCGCCGCCAAGGCTATAGACGCCGACCACACGCCACCCCGCGCCCTGGCCCGCATCACCGGGCCCGCGCGCTACAGGTGCCACACCACCGGCAGGAGGTGCAGCACTACCACTCCCACCCAAGCCACCAGCAGCAACAGAGCCAGCTCTAACGCCATCGTTGCTAGCCGCAGCCACAGGATCAGCCGCAAAACTGCGCCGCGAGAAAATCTTGTAGACATTCCATCCTCCGAAAATGAGCAGCAGCGGCCCTGCGATCAGACCCGCGATAAGCCAAGGGTTGCGCAACACGTTCACGCGCTTATCCACTTCTCTTTCGTCGCCGCCCTTGCCTGCGTAGGACGAATAGAACGGATAGAACTTCTTGTTATAGGTCCGGATGAGCCGCAGCATGGCGCGCTTGCTGATGCGGTATCCGTTATGCACGTCAACGGTGTACTTCTTCGCAAGACCGAGGCGCTTCAACTTTTCCATCACGAAATGCTTTTCCATCGTGACGCGCACCTTGCGGTCCAGGTCCTGGATCGACTGGGAAATCAACACCACGTCGCAGCTCACGCCGGCCGCATTGACGAAATGCCGATGCTCGCGCAGGAACGCGAAGCAATCCGGCGTGACCTGTTGACCCGGTCCGAAAAAGCGCCAGCACTCATCCAGGATCACCAGGTCCCCGCCCTGGACCACGCGCCCGACGCAGGCCGAGGACGCCGCCGCCGCGGCAGCCTCCGCGCCGCTTGTCTCATGCTGCGCTGGAGCAACTTGCGACGCCGGCCAGAAATCCACCGCCTTGATCTCGGCGTTCGACACGAGCAGGAGCGAGCCGATTTGCTTCTCCGGCAGATGCTCATCGACCAGCAAATACGCCCGCATTTCCTCGTAATGCAGCCCGGCGATGTTCGCCACCACCCTGCGCCCGGTGCGAAGCGCCGTCAGGATGACTTCGCTCACGACCTCGTAGGTCTTGCCCGAGCCTGGGGTTCCGAAATAGCCGGTGACTGCCATGTCAGCCAATCAGCGGAATGCGGCGAATCAGGAATTTCGTGATCGACGCCGACAGAATCAGCGGAATCCCGAAATCGAAGCGCAGCGCGTAGAACATCCAGTAAAGGCCATCGGGCACTGCGGCGAAGAACGAATTGAGAGACGAAACGCCGATCCACGGCGACACGTAGGAAATCACCATCGGCATCAGATACGTCATCGCCCAGAAGAGCGCTGCGATGATCATCGCTTTGATGACGACCTCGCGAATCAGCCAGGCCGCCGCCAGATAGAGGAGATTCAGCATGTCAGGCCCCCAACACGATCAGCATGGCGCCGATCGTCCACACGAGTAGCATGATCGCCGCCACCGAGCTGCCCACGCTCGCCCACAGCGTGCAATGCCCGTCTATCGTGTACGTATGGCTCCAGAGCGTGAAACTCGGCGCCGGGCAGCTCACAGTTCGGCTAGGCAGCGTCCAGGTCTTTAAGCCCGAAAATGTGCTGTCCGGCATCAGGTCCGAGATGTCCGACGATGGCCTGACAGTCGGATCAGTCGGCGCCGTCGTACTGGTATCGGTCAATGCGGTCTTGATGTCCCCGAGCTTGGAATTCCCGGTATCCAATTTCCCGCCGAGTGTCGAATTGATGGAACTTGCTGCGCTCGCAGCCTCCCCAGCCCGCGCATAGTCCGACGGAAAATTCGTGACCGACGTTGAGCCGCCGCTACCCCCGCCACCAGAGGAGCCACCCGCGGCCGCCCCGCCCGCAACCGTAGTTATGACGCCGCCCGGCGTAGTCACTTGAGTCTGACCGCCGCTCGTATTCCCCGACCCGTTATTGATCGCCACCGATTGCGATACGTTGCCCGTTGTCGGATCGACGGTTGTCGAAACCGTTTTTATCGGCTGCGTTGCCGAGGCACCCATGCAGGTACTCACCCCGGTCGAAGTGTTCACGATCTCGTTACCGCTGCAGGTCGTATCCGCCTGCACCGGCAAGCCGTTCGACGCGGTAACCGCCCCTATATATCCACCGGAGCCCGCCGTGCACGTGCTCCCGTCATTCGTTGCGGATAAGCACCACTGTTGCACTCCATCGAGCGCGCATTGATTGTTCCCCGACTGCGGCGTATAGCCCACGCCGTCAACGCAGATCTTCTGAGGCGGAGAGGTAGGATTCGGCGCATACGGAACTGCAATATCAATCGTCGCGGTCCCCTTGGGCTGCGCACTGCCGCCCGGCGCAACCGCATCCGTACACATGCCGTGATAAAGCGTGAAGCCTTGAGCGCACCCCGTACCGCTCGCGTACACGTACACAGAGGACCAAGTGTGCTGCGCGATCCAGTAGCCGGTACCGTCCGCCTTCGGACAGTTGCCGTAAAAACCAGGCGGCGACGAACTGATCGATTCAATCTGATATTTCGCGAATCCGTCAGGTGCATAAGGGTCCGACGTGCACGGCGAGCCCTGAGACAACGCCGCACACGCGGCCGCCGCCGCACCGGGCGTCCCAAACGTCTGCGAACCCGTCCCGCACGTCGAGAGATAAACCGTCGAAGGCGTAGTGACCGCCGCACCTACCGGCAGTCCACTCAGGACCAACCAGGACCACACCACACCGAGCAGAAGACGCAACATGCCAACCCCTTAATGAAAATGCCGCTGTGGATCGTTTTCGTCGGTCCAATCGTAGTTTCGCCAATCGTCCGGATCAGACGGATCAACCGGATACACCTCGTCATATTCAGCACGTGACATATCGCCATCGGGACCGAAACCCGTTGCCCCTTCCCGATACCAAGACATGTCCTGGCTGTCCCAGGAATAGCCCAGCATTTCCATGATCCAGAACAATCCGCGGTAAATCCCGACTACGCCAAGGATCGACGCACCGACTGAAATCAGCGCCGCCGCAACATCGATAAACGAGATACCACCCACCAAAGCAGAAAACATCGCAACCTCCGAGGAGAAAGACGGCTAGGAACCGTCCGGACAACTCCTAGCCGCGCACAACGCCGATTGCGCGGGCTAGCGCCCGAGCATCCGGTAAATCCACTTGATGCCCTTGATGATCACCAGCACGCCGACGATGGCGGCTGCGACCACAAAGAGCGCGGCGGATACGTCCGTGAACGAAACCGCCGTGGTGAGCGGATCGAACGGCGACGTTGCTTGCGCCGAGAGCGCGCACAGCATCGCGAACAGACCCACCAACCAGGTTTGATAAAGTTTGACCATGACAGTCTCCCGATAACGAACCAGAGGGAAAGCGCCCTCGCGCCGCGCGGCCCCACGCCGCGCCCTACAACTTCAAACCCTTCACCACCAGCCAGGCGCAAAACAACGCCCAAATCGCCGCGAACAGGTCCCACCACTGAACCGCGCTCATGATTTCAGCGCGGCCAGTACCAGGCCGATCCCGTAGGCGAGGAAATACAGCGACAGCGAGGACACAAACACCGTCGCGAACACGAAGCCAAAGTCCGTTACGGAAAACAGCGTCCCCAACTGGTCCGGTACGTCCGAAATCAACGTAACGCCGTAGGTTTGGCGACCGAATCGCGTGCCCGATTTGGTGTCGAACAGCTCGAACGTCAGCCCGGTGATCACGCCCGCACTGTTGTACGTGCATCCCGCGGGAAGAAAACCCGGCGCGCCCTTCCACCCGAACGCCGGTGGAAAATTCGTCAAGACGCTTTGCTGGTACAGGACCTCCGTCGAGAAACAATTGCCGGAGTTGTCCGCGAACTGAAAAGCGCCGTCCGTATAAGTCCAAGTGTCAGCAAACGCCAGCCCCGAGATGCAAAGCAACACCCCCGCGAGCCAGGCCGACAAGGCCACGCGGAGCCGGGAACGCAGCCCGGGCCTGGCTCGCTTCATCATTTGTCCCCCTTCAGCCGCTCTTCGGCACCCCACCAGCCTTTCAGGCGCCGGGGAATGCCATCGCGGCGCACCGAGAACACCAGATCGCCAAGATCGCCCTCGAAATGCTGCAGCAGCACGTTGATGCTCTTGCCCGCGGCGAGCTTCACCCAGCGCGCGACCGCTTCGATCGTGATCGCCGTCGCTTTCTTGATCGTGCGGATGCGCTCGGCAACGAGCGACAGGAATGCGAAATACGGGAAGCTGCCGGCAAGGAACCTCGTGGGTTCAGTGACCGCTTCCCAGGGGATGACGCGATCCTTGGCGTGCAACTCCACTTCGGCGCGGGTCCAGGCGGACTCGGTGTCGCCTAGCTGCTTGCCTTTCTCGTACACGCGGCACAGCTTCCCACCTTGCCGACTACCAACGTACAGCGTGCGACCTTCGCCGCTTCCGAAATCGTCAATGCAACGAGCCTTCGGTGGCCGGCCACCCATCTTAAAGAGGCCGTCGCGCCACGCCGTGATTGCTCTGGGAATGTCCACAGCCACGGAGTCAAAGTCGTCGGCGGCGATGTCCAGCCGCGTAATACGAGCCCCAAGAGACTCGGCCCAGGCTCGCACTCGACCGAGATCCGCAATTCGGCGACACCCTTCGCCAGTGATTGATACAAAAACCGTCCCCCGCTGAGCCTCACCTCCATAGGCAACGACGCCGTAGCCGCCGAGATCGACGCTTGCGCTATAACCGTGCATTCCTCGCCCGCGATCCTCCACGTCGGGCACTCCGAGAAAGGCTTGCGCTTCCAGAACGATTTCTCCAACGTCGCCTCCGGGCACGGTGAAAGAGAGGTAGTCAATACATACGGGAAGGGAAACCGAAGAGGTTTCCCCCCGTATTACTGAACGGGGGGAAAACACTTCAGGCCGCCTTGCGGGCAGCGCCGCCATCAGGCGTCAGGCGCAGCCGCCCCAGCTCAAGACGCCGGAAATCGCCCACGTACAGCGAGCGCGGATCGAGCGTGTAGAACCCCGGCTGATAGGCCGGCGCGTCCTTGTCGAGCTGGATCGAGCAGGCCACCGGGTACTTCCCCGGCTTCCCGTCCTGGCCGATCAGGTGTGCGTAGGCCTCCTGCTCGCGGATGCGCCAGTCTTTGCCGTTCTTGTTGCCGGACTTCTCGTCTACTTCGGTACTTACTATTTCAATGCGAATCATGGAACTCTCCTTGTCGGCGTTGATGCGTCAATCCCGCGTGCCGTGCGCGGGCGCAGAAATCGGTTGCTGCGCTGCTGTGCCGTCCTCGCCGGGGGCTGCGGGCGGCACAGCAGCGCAGAGCGCGTAACACCCCGGAAGAGGACACCAAGAGAAGCAAAGCCCTCGGGCGAATGCGCTAAGCGCAAGGTGCGGCTCTTTGCACGCCGCGGGTTGAACACCCGAAGCGTCCGACTCGCTCTGCTCGAATTCATGGGGATCAGGCAGACCATGAGGGCTCATCGTCTGCACTAGAAATGCTCGACGCCGCGCCCGATCGAGACGCGCACCAGCTCGCCGCGCAGGCCAGCGCGGTACGGTCCTACGAGCGTTACGACTTGAGAATGGACTCCGGAAAGGAGGCCCGAACCCTGACTAGGGGCGGCCTTTGCGAACTTCGCTTGCACCATGTCTCACCTCGATCGGTGTGTTGAACATGGTGCGTATTCTTATGGCACAGCTTCGCGCTGCGAATGCCCTGTGCTTAGCACAGGGTACCCGATGCTAAGCAGCGGGGAGGTCAACCCTTCTTGGGATCTGGCGTACCGACCAGCGCGTTGCGCGCGGTCTTGAATGACATTCCCAGTGCCGCCGCTTCCTGCTCGGCGCAAATGTCTCGCGAGGAATACTTCCCGCTTGCCCAGATCCTGCGAATCTGTTCCTGCTTGTCACGACTGCCGCCAGGCTTGCCGTGCCTTGCATTGGCGGCACTCAAAGCAACCTGCTTCCGCCATTCAGCAGAGCCGACCTCGGCGTCTGTTTTCTGCGCGGACTTATCCCCACGCCGACCAACTGTCGAAGCTTGACTCTTCGAGCCAGGCACCCAGTCCACCAGCGCCAGCACCATATCGCGATCGATACCCGGCGCCCCTCGCTCGCAGTTCACGACTTCGAGCAACGGGAGCGAATGCCCCGATGCCTTCAGACTCACGCCGTCAGCAATGTGCAATTCAAGCAAGGCGCGCTGTCGCTGGCCCTGCAGCGTTCCGAGCATGTAGGCGCGCCCTGTGCTCTGCCGCCGCGGCTTACCTTTCAGTGTCAATGCGCCGCTTACCCAGCGCGCAAGTTCGGCATCGTCGATTTGCCATTGGCGCAGATGCGGCATCGGTATCCTCACACGCCCCATGTCGCCGCGTTGATCGCACGCCACATAGGCGCGCGCTCGCTGGCCTTTGTGGGCCGGTAGCACATGCACGGGCATAAAGCAGTTGTCCTCGCAGCCCGGGCATTCCACGCTCGATGCTGCAACAGTGGGCTTGAGCCATCGCGCTTTCTCGAATACTTTTAGCGCTCCTTCCGGCCAATCCCGCACCTGCTCCCAGGCGACGGGCGTATCGCCACTGGAGCCGAGCTGCTCGACAATTTCCTGCAGAACGTCATCGAGCGTCATGCGAGCGCGGGCTCCTCATCCGCCATCGGATGCATTAACTCGATGCCCGAATCGCCCAGCATTTTGCGGATAACCAGGTCGCGTCCGTCGTGCCGGAGTGCGCACCAATTGGGATAGCTGATCCGGAAAGTCCTTACGCGTCCGCGTGTGCCTGGCGTCGGCGCGAAAGTGACCTTGATAACCGCCTGCGTGACGTGGTGCGGTGGGACATTGATCTTTTCAAGTAAGTCATAAACCGCCTTCACATCGTTTGCCGGGTCCGCCTCCACTGTCACGCGGCGCTTCTTACCGCTCATAAGGCTCAGCCGCAGCAAGCGCACCGCCACCGATTCAATGCCGCAATCCTCTGGGTACTTGAATGCGAAATTGCGGTTTGCCAGCCCATCAAGGGCATAGACACGCTTGTCCCCGGCGAACTCGTCCAGATCGTCGAACCCGAGAATGATCTCCGCGAAAATCTGCTGCAGATACGGCACCGCCGCGGTGTTGCCCCGCGCATGAATGTCGAGCGAACCCTCGGCCTTCGAATAGACGAAAATAATCTCGAACGCCGGATGCCGAGCGCGGGGTGACAGATCGTTACGCACCCACTCCATGCCAGCGTGCGCGTAGTCCTCGGGGTAGGCGAAGAAATACTCCTTCTCGTGCCGACGGAAGACTTCTACTTTGCAGTTCCGCCCTCGGCCTTCCTTCTTGTGGAAATAATCGCCGATCGCCTCGGCGAACTGCTGTATGTGCTCCTCATCCACATGTGGCGTCAAATGCGGCAGATCGTTGCGCTTCTTCCAGAGCGACTCCGATATGTTGTCCGCCTGCAGGAATAGCATCGCACCCGTCCAGTACCTCGGATGCTCCAGGAATGCCCACATGACGGCGCCATGCACCCCGTCAACCTTCGATATAGCCTCTGGGAACGCCTCGTCCTGGTGGAAGTGCGCTTCGTCACACAGCGCCTTCACCCCACCCTGGCAGGCCATCGCATCGATGTCCTGGCATTCCGCTTCGATCTGCGCTTGCTTCTCCCCCGGTAGCGCGGTCACGGCTTCAAAAATAGGCTCCGCGTCCTTTTCGGCAAGCTTGTCGAAGGCGATGTCCTTTAAGACGCCGTGCTTTTCCTGCAAATAACGTCCCAGGACGGTTTTGGGCGTGTGCCGGAAAAATTGCAAATGGGAGTATTGCGCGACCATATTCTTGTCCCTCGGTGCGATGCGATTGACCAGTTCGAACCACCCGCCTGCCATACATGCGTCGGTGGCCGCCATAGAGGGCCGGACGCCGACGCGTAGCTGTAATTATATACAGTATTTCTTAGGCTTTCTCAATCGAGCCGGGTAGTTGCCGACCGGCCTGCCCCTTCCTTCCGACGCCTCGCAACGCGCGCGCCAGCGAAGCTGTCACGCGATTGCTAAATCCAATCCCCCGCAACGGGCGCGCCAGGTTTCCTGTCACTTCGTTGCCAATCCACGACGCGGGCCGCCGCGTCGCCCTAAATCCAAAATCTTGAAACGCGCCGCCCAGCGCGGCTTTGCCGCTCACTTTCTTTCGCCCCTCATCTGCGAGTGAAGGGGACGAAAGCGTGAGCAGCAACACAAAGCCGCCAGAGCAGGGCGGCTAAAGCATTTCCACGTCAAAGAATCCCCCTCCCGTCCCCCAGGGGAGGCGAAGAGAACTCCGCATGAGCAGCAGTTTTTTCAACCAGCTCAAAGGAGACGACCATGCTATTCAATACCAACCTGATGAATTCCACCGATACCGAACTGCTCGCCGTGCTGCTTGGCAATCGCAAGACGGCCGAAACGCTGTTACGCAATGCAAAAGGTTCCTTGTTTGCGCTTTTGCATCAGATCCCGCAGGACAATGCAGACCTGTTTTGCTCCGAAGAGAAGCGCCCCTATTCAGGCGACCCGCTTTCGAAACTCCAGGCAGCCAGGGAATTAGCCGCCCGTGCTATCAAGGAGGAACTACAGCACCGGGACGCACTGACTAGCCCCGCAGCCGTTCGAGCCCTTCTGCAGCACCGCATAGCAGGACTCCCACACGAAGTCTTTGTGGTGCTCTTGCTCGATGCGCAGCACCGCGTTATCGAGATCGAGGAGCTTTTCCGGGGAACGTTGACGCAAACAAGCGTTTATCCGCGCGAAGTCGTGAAGGCAGCACTCAAGGCCAATGCCGCCGCGGTAATCTTTGCGCATAACCACCCCTCGGGTGTAGCCGAGCCTAGCCATGCCGACCAGGTTCTTACTCAGTCGTTAAAGCAAGCCCTTGCCCTTGTTGATGTGAAAGTTCTAGATCATTTCATCATCGCCGGCACGAAGACACTGGGTTTTGCCGAGCGTGGCCTCTTGTAACCCCTCCGAAAAAAAGCCGCCCGGCAAGCCGGGCGGCATCCCTTCCACAAGGTTCCTACTTCAGCACCCTTGTGCGGCCTGCTTTCTCGGCGCTGTGATTGGACGCCGCCGCTGTTTACTGTACATTACAGTATATTCGCATTACATCCGCCGCATGAGGGGAGTTCCATGCCCACCGGCAAGACCAGCACGTTGACGTTTCGCATCGCGCCGGCCCTGAAGGAGGCGCTTCGCGTAGCCGCGGAGCGCGAGCACCGGTCCATCGCCAACATGGTGGAGGTACTAATTCGGGACTATTGCGGGCGCAACGACATCGAGATCGGGGCTCAATCGGCCAAGCGCCCAAGGCCGCAGTCCGACCGGCAATCATAGGCGCGGCCGACACCGTGTAGACGCCATCACCGCATCAGCGAGCTAACGACGATGTCTTCCGACCTGACGTTCATCACCAACGAGCCGGGCAAGCATTTGCGCGAACGCTTCGCCGTTTTGCTCGGCGACGACACGCGCTTCTTCGATTGTCTCGTGGGTTATTTTTTCATCAGCGGGTTCCACACACTTCACCCCGCTCTGACGAAGACGGAACACGTTCGCATTCTTGTTGGCATCAAAACTGATCGCGCGACTTACGACCTAATTCAGTCTGCAAAAGGGCAGCAGGAATTTGTCTTGGAATCTCACGCGCAAGTTCGCGAACAGTTGCCAGGCGAAATCCTGAGCGAATTTCAAAAATCCCGCGACACGCCCGAGATCGAAGAGGGCGTCCGCAGGTTCGTGGAGTGGATTAAGTCGGGAAAGTTGGAGGTTCGTGCGTATCCGTCCGAACGGCTTCACGCCAAGCTGTACATCATGACGTTCCACGAAGGCGACCGTGACAAAGGGCGCGTCATCACAGGTTCGAGCAACTTCACAGAGGCCGGATTGCAGGAAAATCTGGAATTCAACGTAGAGCTGAAGAATCGCGCCGACTACGAGTTCGCTCTGGACAAGTTCAACGAGCTTTGGGCGAAGTCAGTGGACGTGACCAAGGACTATGTCACGACCATCGAACTCAAATCGCCCTACGCACAATTCACCCCCTACGAACTCTATTTGAAGTTCCTCTATGAATACTTCCGGGGTGAACTCAATTTGCCGGATGAAATCGACGACATATACCTACCCGCGGGATTCAAGAAGCTAAAGTACCAGGAAGAGGCGGTCCTCAACGCCCGCAAGGTATTGGACGAATACGGTGGCGCCTTTCTCGCCGATGTGGTCGGCCTGGGAAAAACCTACATGTCCGCGCTGCTCGCACAGCACCTGAACGAGCCATGCCTCGTTATCGCTCCGCCGCACCTGCTCGATGAGCATAATCCCGGCTCTTGGCCGAACGTCTTTCGTGATTTCGGTGTGCGCGGATACCTGTGCGAGTCTCTTGGCAAGCTGGGATCGCTGATTGATCGCGATCTTCAGAAGTTCAGCACCGTCTTCATTGACGAGTCGCACCGCTTTCGCACGGAGGACACGCAGAGCTATGAATTGCTCGCGCAGATTTGTCGGGGCAAGCGCGTTGTACTCGTATCGGCCACACCACTGAACAACACGCCGCAGGACATCCTTAGCCAGATCAAGTTGTTCCAGCCTGGCAAGAACAGCACCATCCCGAACGTTCGCAACCTCGAAGCCTTCTTCGGCGCGCTCCGCCGCCGCCTCGAAGGACTCGACCGACAGCGCGACCGGGATGCCTATTTCAGCGTGGTCAAGGAAAATGCCCGGGAAACCCGGGAGAAAATCCTCAAGTTTCTGATGATTCGCCGCACGCGCACCGAGATTGAAAAATACTATGGCGCGGACTTGAAGCAGCAGGGACTAAAGTTTCCCGAGGTCGCGGACCCGGAACCGCTGTTCTACAAGTTCAACAGGGTCGAGGCCGAGGTCTTCGACGAGACGATTCGTTCTCTCACACACGACATCAAGTACGCTCGGTATACGCCATTACTCCCAGGCTACTACGCAGGTGAGCGCGACGAGTTGGACGTGCAGAGCCAGCGCAACCTCGCAAAGTTCATGAAGATTCTTACGGTGAAGCGACTCGAAAGCAGTTTTACCGCGTTTTTGTCCACGCTGAGCCGCTTCATCCTTTCGTATGAGCGTGTCATCGAGGAGTTCCACAAGGGCCACGTATTCATAAGCAAGAAGCACATCGGGAAAATATTTGAGTTGCTCGAATCCGATAACCAAGAGGGTATTGACCGGTTACTGGAAGCGGAGAAGGCAGAGAAGCTATCGGCGAAGGACTTTCTACCGTCGTTCATCACGGACCTCGAAAATGACCTGAAGGCGCTGAAGGCCATCCGCAGTCAATGGAAGAAAGTCACGCGCGATCCCAAGTGGGAGTCCTTTCGCGCCATACTCAAGAAGACCCCCCTACTCAAGGAAGGGAAGGTCATCATCTTTACCGAGTCGAAGGAAACCGCGGACTACCTCGCAGGCAGGATTCGCGACGAGGTTGAATCTAAAGTGTTGCTCTTCACCGGCGAATCGTTAGCTTCCGTCCGCGAGGAGGTCACATCAAACTTCGATGCGAGGGCTTATCGCCCGAAGGACAACTACCGCATTTTGGTCGCCACCGAGGTGTTGGCCGAAGGTGTGAACCTTCACCGTTCCAATATCGTCATCAATTACGACATCCCGTGGAACCCGACTCGGCTGATCCAGCGCGTCGGGCGCGTCAACCGCGTGGACACCCGGTTCGATACGATTCACACGTACAACTTCTTTCCGACCGATGAGGGCAACGATCTTATCAAGCTCCGGGAGGCCGCCGAGGCCAAGATTCACGCCTTCATTCAAATGCTCGGTGCTGATGCCCGCCTGCTGACCGAAGGTGAAGAAATCGTTTCGCACGACCTGTTCGCCAAGTGGAATTCCAAGAAGACCATCACCGGCGAAGACGAGGATGAGGAGACCGAACTCAAATTCCTCACCGAGATCCGCGCGGTGCGGGACAAGCAGCCCGACCTTTTCGAGCGCATCAAACGGCTTCCGAAGAAGGCGCGCTCCACCCGTATCCTGGCGCCCGTTTCTGGCAATTCCCCGGGTGAGACAGAGGGTCGGCGTGACGGGCAGGCTGCCGGCCCTGCCGCGGTTCAGTCGCTCCCTGGCTTGGTTACGTACTTCCGCCAGGGGAAGCTCGACAAGTTCTTTCTCGCCGGTCATGGGCAGCGCCCGACCAGCGAGCTGGACTTCATGTCCGCCGCGAACATTCTTCGGCCCGCCGACCTGAAAGAGTCGCGCCAATCTGTTCCGCGCGAGTTCTACGATTTGCTCGACAGGAACAAGGTTGCGTTTGTTACCGCCACGACTGCCGACGCCGAGCAAGCCGCGGCCACACATCGCGGCAGCCCGAACGACGCCTACATCTTGAAACGCCTCAAGGACAAGGCCGTCCGCCGCTGCCAGCAATTCACTGAGGACGACGAGGAGTTCGTCGGTAAAGTTATCCGTCTTGTTGAAGATGGTTCGCTCCCGAAAGCGACGGCCAAGAAGGTTGCGACAGCTTTGAAGAAGCCTGACAACCTTCAACCGCTCAAGGTCCTTGCCGCCCTTCGCCGCGACATCAAGCCCGACCTCTTTCGGGCCAGTCCTGTCGCGCACGCGAGTCAGGGGCTGGCGCCGCGTGAAGTCATCCTGTCGTCGTATCTCGTGGAACGGTCATGACACCTCAGCAGGCCCGGGCTGCTGTAGCCGACACGTTCCCGAAACCGTTTAACCGGTCCCGGTTCCTCGAATTCACCCGCAACCTGCTGAACAAATTCGACGAGACCAAGGCTGCGCAATGGAATACCACCTACGTAAAAGCCGCCTTCAAGTCGCACGTCAACCGGTTTGAGCGATTAGGCACCTACACCTCGCCCGATGGGGACAAGCTCGATGTGCTCGTCGTCCGGTTGGCCGACGATTCCAAACTGGAGCGCGCGCGCACCGCGCTGCGCAACTTCGTAGCGGACCACCTCAAGACTCGCGACGAAAAGGACGCCGCGCTTGTCGCGTTTGTCTCCCCTGACGAAAGGCAGTGGCGCTTCTCCTACGTCAAGATGGAGTACGCCGCCGTCGAGAAAGAAACCGGAAAGATTGGCGTGGAGACTCGGCTCACGCCGGCTCGCCGATTTTCCTACATCGTCGGTGAAGGAGAGAGCTGCCACACCGCGCAGTCGCGGTTTCTCTCCTTGCTCGGCGATACCGAACAATCACCTTCGCTCGCGCACCTGGAGGACGCCTTTGGAGTCGAGGCCGTCACGAAGGAATTCTTCAACCAGTATGCCGCGCTTTTCGGTGACATCAACGCTGCACTGGAGAAGCTTGTCGGCAAAGACAAGGCCATCGGAGGCGAGTTCAAGAAGAAAAACGTCAGCACCGTGGACTTCGCCAAGAAGCTCATGGGCCAGATCGTATTTCTCTACTTCCTGCAGAAAAAGGGATCGCTCGGCGTAGAGAAGGGCAAGAACTGGGGCACGGGCCCGCACGATTTTCTGCGTCGGCTCGCCCGTGGCGACTACTTCGCCTACGACAACTTCTTTAACGACATACTCGAACCACTCTTTTACGACACGTTGGCTACCGACCGGGGCCACGAAGCGTGGTGCAAGACGTTCAAGTGCCGCATCCCGTTCCTCAATGGCGGTTTGTTTGAACCGCTGGGCGACTACGATTGGCAGAAGATCGCCATTCTTCTGCCCAACAGGCTTTTCACGAATACGGAGCGAACGGATGCAGGAGAAGTGGGCACCGGAGTGCTGGACGTGTTCGATCGCTACAACTTCACGGTCAACGAGGCGGAGCCGCTGGAGCAAGAAGTTGCGATCGACCCTGAGATGCTGGGAAAGGTGTTTGAAAACCTGATCGAGGAAAACCGCCGCAAAGGACTCGGCTCCTTCTACACGCCGCGCGAAATCGTCCACTACATGTGTCAGGAAAGTCTCATCAACCACCTTAACACGGCGGTCAACCACGACCAGGACCGTGTTCCACGCGCTGATCTCGAGACGTTCGTCCATCTCGGCGACCAGATCTCACACTACGAAGCCGTGGAGACACGCTACGCGATCAAGATGCCAAAGGGCATCGAGCAACACGCCCGGCTCATTGACGAAAAGCTGGCCGACATTACCGTCTGCGACCCGGCCGTGGGGTCCGGGGCGTTCCCGGTGGGCATGATGACCGAGATTGTCCGCGCCCGCTCCACGCTCACGCCCTACTTCAAGGACGTTCACGATCGCACGCCGTACCACTTCAAGCGCCACGCTATCCAGAGCCGTCTTTACGGCGTGGACATCGATCCCGGTGCCGTCGAAATCGCCAAGCTGCGGCTTTGGCTTTCCCTTGTCGTTGAAGAAGAAACTCCGACTCCGCTACCCAACCTCGACTACAAGATCGTCGTCGGAAATTCCCTGCTCGGCTTTCCATTTAGATCACCGCGCGTGCAGAAGATCGAGAAGCTGAAGGCCGAGTATTTCGATGAAACCGACCACGACGAGAAGCTTAAACTCAAGCGAGAGATTGATTCGGAGCTGGCGCAAGCGTTCGCCGCTTCCAAGGCCAGCCTCGGCTACGAAGTCACATTCGACTTCCAGATTTACTTCTCAGAGGTCTTCCGCGAGAACAAGGGCTTCGACGTAGTGATCGCCAATCCGCCTTACGTTTCAGTCGAGAAATTCGCCCGGACCGTAGTCCAGAATGTCTGGAAGCGGACGTTCAAGACTTTCGCGGCGCGCGGCGACATCTACTGCTTCTTTTACGAGCAGGGTCTCAACTTGCTCCGACCTGGTGGTGTCCTCACATTCATCAGCTCAAACAAGTTCCAACGGGCCGGTTACGGCAAAGGGCTTCGGGCGCTGCTTTCGGGCCAGCAGATTCAGACCCTGATCGACTTTTGCGAGTTGCCGGTGTTCGCCGCCGCGACCGATCCCATGATCGTGATCGCCGCAAAAGCACAGCCCCCCGCGGGGCACGAGTTTCCGGTGCTCGTAGTCAAGGATGCGGCGGAATTCAGTTCGCTCCCACAGTCGGTCGCCACGCGCGCTACTCATTACAAAGCCGAACAGTTGAAACACGATGGCTGGTCGCTGGAAGGCGCCCACGGGTTGGAACTCGTCGAAAAGCTTCGCTCGAAAGGGACGCAGTTGATCGAATATGTCAACCGCCGGCTCTATCGCGGCATCATTACCGGCCTAAACGAAGCATTCGTTATCGATCAAGCAACACGAAAACAGCTTATCCGTGAGGATCGGAAATCAGCCGACCTAATCATGCCCTGGATTCGCGGCAAGGACATCAAGCGGTGGACGCATGAGTATCACGACTTCTTCGTCATCATCGTGCGCTACGGTTTTCACACAGAGCTGAAACACTATCCGGCCATCCGCCGCTGGCTCATGCCATTTGAGGACAAGCTCAAAGCTCGCGGGCAGTGCCAGACCTCGCGCGGTGGCGGCGGTGAAGCGCAACACCATTGGCTGGAACTCGATAACAATCCCTCCGAGTCCTATATCAATGCGTTTGCGGAGCCGAAGATCGTCTTCAACGAGACTTCCAAGCGGCTGCACGCCTACCTCGATACCGACGGGAACGCGATCAACAAGACCGGCTTCATCATACTTACGCCGGATGCACAGTTCGTCCTTGCGGTGCTGAACTCCACGGCGCTGGATTGGCTCTACCGCTCAACCTTTCCTTCATGGGGCGACCCGTGGAACGCCGGGCGTGTGCAGTTTCGCGGCAACCTAATGAACAAGGTGCCGATCCCCGATGCAACTGTCGCCGACAAAACTAGGCTCGCCAAACTTGCGGAACGCGCCGCTAAGGCGGCCACGGCTGGCGACAGCGCTGAAGTAGAAAAGAATGAGCGTGATATCGACGGAATTGTCTATCGTCTCTTCGACTTGACCGCCGATGAGATCGCCCTCATCGAAACGGCACTCGCAAACACACGCGCCCAAAGTCGCGATGACGACGACGAGGAGGACTAATTTATGACCAATATTGTTTCCCGCATTCAAAGAGACCTCGAACAGGATAGCTATTACAAGCAGAATTTCGCTAATGACGGCGAGCGGTTTATCGCCTGGTACTTGCGCAATGTCCTGCTCCGAACTCCCATTCAGGCCCGTGATGACATTACCGATGGCCAGGACGACAAGCAAATCGACGCCATCGTAGTAGACGATGACAAACGCCAGGTAATAATCATCCAAGGGAAATTCTTCACCACCACCAAGGTCGATGGTGCGCCGCTGCACGAGGTGCTTGCCGCATGGCTGCACATTCAGAATCTGCCCGCTTTACAGGAAAGCGCAAATCAACGGCTTAAGGTTAAACTGGAGGCGGTCGCCGAAGCCTTGCAAGACGACTATGAGGTAGTGTTTGAGCTCTTGACCACTGGCGAGCTGACTCAACCAGCACAGGATGACTTGAAATCGTTCACCGAAACCCTTGGTGAATATGAACATCCTGCCGCCAGCCTAACTCTTGTGGACTCCCCCACTTTGCAGGCCCGCTGGGACGATGCACTCGCGACTGCTCTTCCTAGACTCAAACACAGCCTCACTTTGGAACCGGGGCGATACCTCTCGCTTCAGGTAGCCAACTTCAAAACCGTGCTGGCAGCGATCAAACTCGGCGATGTCCTGCGTCTCCCCGGCGTAAAGGAGCAGACCCTGTTCCGAAAGAACGTGCGCCAGTCGCTCGGCCTAACCAACAGGATAAACAAAGGCCTCAAGCAGACGCTAATGGGCGACAACGCGCACTTCTTCTTTCTGTATCACAACGGTATCACCGCCATCTGTGACAAGCTTTCGCTCGATCCTGGTACGAACAATCTAACCTTGGAGGGACTCAGCATCGTAAACGGTTGCCAGTCCATCAACACGATCTTCGCGTGTTCGGAGAAGATCAAGCAGTCAACCAATTCATACGTATTGTTCCGCTTTTATGAGATACCGCAAGCGGACATCGCTGACCGCATCAGCATCTTCACCAATTCGCAAAGTGCTGTGAAGCCGCGCGACTTGCGTAGCAATGACAAGCGAATTGCCGCTATAAAGACGGCCTATGAGAACGCCTATCGCGACGGCTTTCTAATCACCAAGCGCGGCCAGGAGCGCCCGGCAGATCGCGACGAGAAGAAATCGATGGACATTGCCCTGCTGGCGAAGTGCCTTATGTCCTGGCACTGCCAGCGGCCGAACATTGCCTACAACGAGAACAAGCTGTTCGACAAGTATTTCGACCAACTCTTCCGCGCGGACTACTCACCAACGGACATCCATACACTCAACCAATGGATGCAACACATCGAGCGCCGCTGGGAGGCAGGCAGCCTGGGCTTGAATGAAGCACTCATGGCCGTACCGAGTTACGCTAAGTTTCACCTACTTTTCGGTGTGCAGGTCTGTTTTTGCATTGCGAGCAATCACGCCGACAAGGTTCCGTCGCCGTCGGCCACACTTCCAGCTTTGAGCGATCCGGACCCAATCATTACTCTCGCCGCCAACTGCTACAACTCGGCGCTAGACGCCGCAGTCGCTGAATACCTCGAAAAGGGTAAGGTATTCAGCCCGCAGAACTGGCTGAAGGCGAAAGACAGCTTGAACAAGGTGCAGGCATCGCTTCGGATGTACATGGGCATGATGACCTCAATGCCTGGTGGCCCCGAACTTAAGAAGCGCCTGGTATTGGATGCGGCGCAGTTTTCGCTGCGTTGGTCCGCGGATTGATTAGCCGGTGGACACACCGATACCCGTGTTCCTGGATACCTCCGCGATCAGAAAGGCGGGCTTTCGGCACCCTGATCTTCAGAAGTTGCTCGAATACTCGAAATTAAACACCGTCAGGCTTTTTGTTTCGTACATCGCCTGGGAGGAACTCCGAACGCAGTTGCTCGAAACGGCATGTGCCGAAGTCATCCAAGTCCGACAAAAATTCGAGGCATTGCAGCGCGGACAACCAGAGAGTTTCATTCTGCAGGGGCTGCGTTCTCCGGTGATGGAGCTTTGGGATAGGGCCGAGATTGAAGCCCGATCCCAGGAAGCAATGGAGGAGTTTGCGAGGGACAACCGCATCACGGTGGTGACAATGGGCGCCGAGCACGCGGAGAGAGCTTGGCGACGCTATTTCGATGTCAGTCCGCCCTTCAGGCCCGAGGTAACGAAGCGCGAAAATCGCAGAAAGGACATTCCCGATTCGTGGATTCTCGAAGCGGCGATTGACGTCAAGCGTGACCATGCCAGTCTGATAGCCGCGTGCAATGATGTGAACTTTGGAGCGGCACTGGGGAAAGTGCTGGGAATATCCGTTTACGGAACCATTGAAGAGCTGGTGGAATTCATCGACGGCGCTACTCAACCGCCCAAGCCGGTCAAGCGCGTGGCGACTCGCGACTCCGCGTACGTCCCGCCCGATGAAAAGGCAGTGCACGCGGATGCCGCGCTGGCCGCGGTCTTTACGGAAGCGGAATTGCAGCTTCGGGCCGTGGGCACAAAAGTCATCGGTCTTGTCTCGTATCTCGGCTCTCCCACAAAGGACCAGCTCTATGCCTTACTGGAGCGCTCCGGCGTCCCGCCCGCCATCGGCAGAAACGTGGCCGAGCAGTTGGCGCTCGCGAGGGTCATCCAAGACACCGGACATCACTACATACCCGGCAACAAGGAAGCCGGCTCCCAGGCGACGGCCGCCGTTGAGCCGGAGATCATCCGGCTGGTGACGAGCGAAGATTAACGTCATGGATTCCGATCTGCGCCTCAAAGCCCTTGCCCGTCTCGCGACATCGGAAACGGCGGCCGCGGCAGAGGCATTGAAGAAAACGCTTGATAAGGCGCTGGCCTCCCTGCATGAAGACACTGAATACGACCTGCTCGACCAGTCCCTCGCGGAGCTCGAAGCCATAGCGCATCGGTTCAGTGACGTCGTTGCGGCTGAGATCATCAAGTTCATTGGCGCTGTCAAAACGCATCAAATTACTTACGACAAAAAGCACGCCGCGTTCGTCGCAGATGTTGCGAAGTATCAGAATGCCTCGACCCTTGCCGTTCGCGCGATCGAAGTTCTGCTTCGCGTTCGTTACCTGGAGACCCAAACCGTTACGCAAGCATTGCTCAAGCTGTCAATCGATGAAGATGGCGACATTCGAAAGGAAGCGATCGACGGCTTGAAGAAGGTTGTCGCTTATAATTTGGATGTCTTCTACGGCAATGATCGACAAGGCGGCATCGGTGCATGGCCTCAGAAGCAGGTCACCGACTTGCTATCGAGTCTGGGCGATGACGATCTGATCAAATTCCAGCACGCGGTGCTTGAAGTCGCCGATAGTCTCTTGTCCCCCACCATCGAAGGCACGCGCTGGAGCTCCACGACGGTCACCATTTCACACAGCGCAGCTCCGGCAGGTAGCGGTGTAGCGGATGTTCGCGCCGGAACGATTCAGCTCCTGAAACGCCTTTACGCCGTTCTCCCCGGAGCGCCGTGGAAACTGTCGGTAATCAACGTTCTCAACGGCGCGACCCGCCCGCACCGCTTCCCGACAGGCGGCGACGATGTCGCCACGATGATTTCCGCGAATACCCAGGAGGTCCTGGCCTTCTACAAGAGCCTTGTGGGCACGGCCGACTTTCAGATTGTCCAAAAGATCGAAGACCGCTCGTACTGGGTGTACTACCACGCCCCTAATGACCAAGTAAGACGTGACGCGTTGGCCATTGAGCAGGCAATCGCAGCCAACGCCGAGTATCAGATCTACAAGACCCTGATCGGGTTTGAGGGCATCTTTCTGAGCTGGGAGGACTTGAAGACGAAGGACAGCTACTGGGAGGACACGGACAAGTTCCGGCGAGAGAAAGCCACAGAATTCGCAAATAACATCACCGCTAGCAATTTTCAGACGTGGCGTGAACGTATCTTGTCCTACGCCAAGACCAAGTCCGAGGATCTCGCGGCGTTCCCGAATTTTTACTATTTCCTCGAGACCTTCGCGAGAGCCCAGCCCTCGCTTGCATTGAAACTCCTCTCCGAGGATACGAAGGAAATTGCCGGATTCCACATTCCCCTGTTGCGCGGCCTGTGGAGCGGCCCGGAGCAGCCTGCACTTCGAGCCCTATTGGATGCCTGGATTGCGGCGGGACAATACCTATATGCAAGCACCAAGCAGTTCCTCGATTGCCCGACCCTCGACCGCGAGCTGGTGAAACGCCTGTTGGCGAGAGCGGCAGAACTGAAAGATCTGAATACCGTTGCACTGGTCATGTCCGTCGCCGCCTCGAACTATCGCGACGATAACTCCATCATTCGCGAGCTCTTCCTGCCAGCGCTGGAGATTCTCACGCAGCGCGGAAGTCCGGAATGGATTTTTGACATGTGGTTCCGGCGCGAAGCGCGCGTCGTCATCGCGAAACTGGATGATCCTGGCACCGAGCTCATTCTCCGCAACATGATGCTTCTGGAGAAGATTGACCATCACGCCGAAGAAATTCTCTACCTGATCGCGCAGCGTTCACCGCAGAAGGTGCTTGCATTCCTGTGTCAGCGTCTAGCCGCTGATGAATCCGGACACAAGCGCGACACATATGACGCGATTCCTTACCGCCTGCACAAGCTGGACAAGCCGCTGGCGGCAATTCCCAGGGAGGCGGTGCATATCGTGCGCGCACAGTACGATGGCGACTACGGAATGTTCGTTTTTCGCGGCGCCCACCTTCTTAAAACCATATTCCCGCAGTTCTCCCCGGAATTCGAAAGCGAGTTGCTCATTCTAGTTGAGGAAGGTGGCGACGAGAATCTGAAGTTTGTCCTGGCCGTCCTAAGAAACTACGAAGGGCAACTCTTCATTCACAAGCTATGCAAAGCGATCGTGGAGAAGGTGCCCTCGGACTCGCAGTATCGCACTGAGGTGGCGGTGACGCTTCAGAATACCGGCGTCGTCAGCGGCGCCTACGGATTTGCCGAGGCATACGAGCGCAAGAAGGTGGAGATCCAGGACTGGTTGAACGATCCAAGCGAAAAGGTGAGGGAATTTGCGGCTTGGTATATCAACGGTCTGGATGCGATGAGCGCCGCAGATCGCCAGCGCGCGGATGAGGAAATTGCTCTTCGCAAGCAACGATACGATGAATAGCGATCCCCACCGCTGACCTTTGGAAAAGAGGGGTCTATAGCGATGGCTAACATGCCTAAGCAACCAGGCGAGACGGCGGCGGAAGACTCGAAGGACATATGCAATAATTTGCATCATCATGGCGCTCGCACGCGTTATATCACTTGCCTACGGCTCCAACCTGCACCCGTTCAGGTTGACTCAGCGCGTTCCCTCGGCCAAAGCAATTGGCGTGGTGCCGATGCAAGGCAAGCGGCTCGCTTTTCACAAGAGAAGCGACGACGGCTCGGGGAAGTGCCTGTTCTATGAACCCGGAGGCGCCGAGGACATGATGTTCGGCGTCGCCTACGAAATCGACGCCGCCGAAAAGCCGGTACTCGATGAGCTGGAAGGACTAGGCCACGGGTACAACGAGCAGCAGGTCGCATTCCCACTCAACGGCGTGCCACACCAAGCGCTCGTGTACGTGGCCGCCTCCACGCACATTGACCCTACCCTCCTCCCTTATACCTGGTACAAGGACATGGTTGTGCTCGGCGCGCGGTATCACCACTTGCCCGCCGACTACGTTGCCAAGATCGCGGCTGTCGTCTCCGTTCCAGATCCCAATCCGAGGCGCGCAGCCAACAGGGCAGCGATCGTCGAGAACATGCGGGCAATCAATGCCGCCCATGGAGTCTGAGCGCCCATGGACGAGAAATCCCTGCTGCTAGCGCCGTCCCCGCCCCGGCGAAGGGCGCATGACGTGCACGAACTACCCCAGCGCGTCCTTCAGACTTACGCGCGCCTCTGGCAGTTGGAAACTTGGCTGAGGCGCATGGTGTACGTGGAATTGCGGGCGCACCTCGGAGATGAGTGGACGAGCAAGGTCAACGTTAAGAAGGCGGAATACCCGCATAGCGAGGACAAGGCGTTGGTCCACATGCCGACTCCGGAGGAAGACCCGCTCAGCTACGTGCAGCTCGCGGAACTACTCCGGATCATCTCGGAAAACCGGCGCCTGTTCGACCAGGTCCTGCCGCCGAAAAAGGTCTGGGATGGCCGAATGGAGGAAATCTCACAAGTCCGGCACCGCGTCGCGCACTTTCGGCAAGGGAACGAGCGTGATCTCGACCGCGTCGTGCATCTGCTGCGCGATCTGGACAAAGGATTCTGGACGTTCATTACCTCATACAACGACCAGCACCACGTCCTGCCGCAAGGCGGGGACCCGATCTTCGCGCATCTCCTACCGCTCGACCTCATACCCTTCGTCGAAATCGAACCGCGCAAGTGGGCTCAGGTCGGCTCCATCGCGCATGACGCCTGGTTCGGCGTTTCGGTTGCCGCGACCGTTCGGCCCTGGGCGAAGTGGACGGAACCGGTAGCCAGCCAGGAGGGCATCCTCTACGACGTCACCATCTACCTGCGGGGATCTCAACGCCGGCATTTCGATCTCCGAAACTGGTTGGAGAACACGCGCCGGCTGCACAAGCACTTCGCTCACATTTGCCTCGAAGACCACGCCGACAGCGTCCGCATGACGATCCCCGCGATCCTCGGCGAAAAGCGGGTGATCGAGATTCTTGACCATATGATCGACATGGCACGATCCGCGGCCCGACCCGGTGAATGGCCGAGCTACAAGGGATCGATCAAGAACATTGCTGACGAGTGGCCAGAATACGTCTTGGAACCGCAGCACCCGCTGACGTTGCTCACTCGGGACATGCCCTGCTCGATCTTCGAGGCCTGACATCCTCGACGGTGGGCGTTAGCCACCGCATTGACGGCCCCCGTGTGCGAGGCACGGCTGCTCGGCCATCTCGCGCTTCGAAACGCCCCAAGCGCAAAGCTTGCGCTAGTATCGATGGCGCCTAGCCCCGCGTACAGGGCGTGTAAGCGCGGGACCGGGTCCAGGGACAGTTCTTTGATCTATCCTGTCCTTCTCAAAAAGATCGATTTGTGTTAATGTGTCCTTTCAGTAAGGATACTTCAACACGCCGATGGCCTTGCACCCCGTCCTCGAAGAGAAGCTCAACGCTGCGTTGGCGCCCGGCCCGGCCGAGCCGATGACCCGCCGCGATGCCGCGTTGCCGGAGATTCCCAAGAAAGTTCATGCGGTAACCGGCATGCGACGCTCGGGCAAGACGACCTTCTTGCAACAGCTCGCCGCCGAGAGTCGGCGCGGGGCCGCCCCGGAACGTGCGCTCTATCTGAGCTTCGACGACGACCGCCTAGCCGACATCGCTGCCGATCAGTTGAGCGCGCTGCTGGAGGAGTTCTATCGCCGCTATCCGCAGTTGCGCCGGCGCACCACGGTTGCATGGTTCTTCGACGAGATTCAGCTCGTTTCCGGATGGGAGCGCTTCGTGCGCCGCGTGCTCGACACCGAGAACGTGCAAGTGGTCGTCTCAGGTTCCTCGGCGCGCATGCTATCGCGCGAAGTCCATACCTCGCTGCGCGGACGCGGCATCGAAACGACGATCCGCCCGTTCAGCTTTCGCGAGTTCCTGCGCCACCGTGGCGAGGAACCGCGTAGTGAACCCCGGCGCTGGACCGCGGAGGAGCGCTCGCTCGTGGAGAAGCGCTTCGGCGAGTACCTAGTCGAGGGCGGATTTCCCGAGGCGCAGGGGCTCGCGCGGGCGCTTCGGGTCGATTTGCTCCAGGGCTACGTTGACACGGTGCTGTTTCGCGACGTTTTGGAACGCTACGGTGTGTCGCAGGTGAGCGCACTACGCTGGATTGTCCGGCATTGCCTGCGCAACCCAGCCGGCAATATGAGCGTGCATCGGCTGTTTCTGGATCTGAAGGCACAGGGCCACGCCGTGAGCAAGGATTCCGTCCATGCGCTGCTCGGGCACCTCTTCGACGCCTATCTGCTCCAGGCGGTGCCTCTCGATACAGCGTCCGAGCGTCAGCGTAATTCAAATCCGCGCAAGATCTATCCGGCCGACCCCGGTCTGATTCACGCTTTCGACGCCACCGGTCGCGCCAACACCGGCCACGCCCTGGAGACGGCGGTATTCAACGAGCTGCAGCGCCGCCTCGCCGAAGCGGCCTACGTCAAGACGCCGGAGGGCTTCGAAGTGGATTTCCTCGCGACCTACCGTGACGGCCGGCGCGAACTACTGCAAGTCTGCGCCGATCCTTCGACGCCGGATGCGCGCGAGCGTGAATTGCGAGCATTAGCCGATGCTGCGAAAAGCCGCTCCAAGCTGCCGGCAACGCTCCTAGTCTTGACCCAGGAGCAGGTGATCGCGCTTGCAGGCAGTGGTCTGCGCGTGATGCCCGCTTACGAATGGATGCTCGCGGAACACTGATGGCTTTCACGAAGCCGGAAGCGGATCAGAGAAAATTCACGTAGCCATTTCGTAGCCACTTCCTGTCCGAAACATTGATTTCCTGTCGTTTCCTGTCACGATTGCGCGAAGTCGGCGTGCGTAACTCGTTGATATATAATCGTGACAAATCTAAAGGGCAAATTCGGGACGCAGGAGTCGGAGGTTCAAATCCTCTCACCCCGACCAGCTTTTTCCCTTGTCCCGTAAGGCTTCTTGGGGAAAGTCTGGATTGAGCGATCAATTCTGTCCTTATAAAAAGGATCGATTTGTGTTAATGTGTCCTTTCAATAAGGATACTTATACGCGCCGATGGCCCTGCATCCCGTACTAGAAGAGAAACTCAATGCTGCGCTGGTGCCCGGCTCGGCCGAGCCGATGACCCGCCGCGATGCCGCGTTGCCGCAGATTCCCAAGAAAGTTCATGCGGTCACCGGCATGCGGCGCTCGGGCAAGACGACCTTCTTGCAACAGCTCGCCGCCGAGAGCCGGCGCGGGACCGCCCCGGAACGTGCGCTCTACCTCAGCTTCGACGACGACCGGCTGGCCGACATCGCTGCCGATCAGTTGAGCGCGCTCCTAGAAGAATTCTATCGTCGCTTTCCGCAGCTCCGACGGCGCACGACGGTTGCATGGTTCTTCGACGAGATCCAGCTCGTTTCCGGCTGGGAGCGCTTCCTGCGCCGCGTGCTCGACACCGAGAACGTAAAAGTGATCGTCTCAGGTTCCTCGGCGCGCATGCTCTCGCGCGAAGTCCATACCTCGCTGCGTGGACGCGGTATCGAAACGACGATCCGCCCGTTCAGCTTTCGCGAATTCCTGCGCCACCGCGGAGAAGAACCCCGTGCAGAAGCCCGCCGCTGGACCGCGGACG
>Ga0209514_10002427_pt1 | contig 28799 bp, 24 predicted proteins | sample Subgrocontami58m_FD_187452 | JGI IMG/M metagenome (GOLD analysis project Ga0209514, IMG submission 187452) | Subsurface groundwater microbial communities from S. Glens Falls, New York, USA - GMW37 contaminated, 5.8 m (SPAdes) (version 3) | ecosystem: Environmental > Aquatic > Deep subsurface >...
GCCCGCCTGCTCGCGGGCGGAACGCGCCTGGACCGCCCCGGGTGGTTCTACGCCCCCACGCTGCTCGCCGACGTCCGGCCCGGGATGCCCGCGTTCGACGAGGAGACGTTCGGTCCGGTCGCCGCGATCTCCGCCGCCGCGGACGAGGAGGAAGCCGTGGCGCTCGCCAACCGGTCGAGCTTCGGCCTCGGCGCCTCGGTCTGGACCGGCGATGCGGCGCGCGGCGACCGGCTCGCCGAGCGGCTCGAGGCGGGGTGCGTCTTCGTGAACGGAATGGTGAAGTCGGATCCGCGCCTCCCCTTCGGCGGGATCAAGAACTCGGGATACGGGCGCGAGCTGGGGCGGCACGGGATGCTCGAGTTCGTCAACGTGAAGACGGTGTGGGTCCGGTAGGCGGACGCCTTCCCACCGAAGTTGCGCTCGCGTGGCCCGACGGGGACCGATCCGCGCACAGGCATCCTTCCCACCGCACGAGACCGGCCCGGACGCTTCCGGCGCCCGGTTCGCGCGCCGAAAGACCTCTACTTGCAGTGGATGACCCGGTCCCCCTGCTTGACGATCACCTCGCCGCCGAGGGACTGGTAGAGGTTGAAGTCCTTCTCGTTCTCGGTCAGGTCGAAGTAGCGGGCGCTGAAGTTGTCCACCACCTCCCCCGCGGTCAGGCCGAGCGCCTCGACGTCGACCCACTGCGCGCCGCGCCGATAGAAGACCTTGCTCCCGACCGAGCGGACGCGGTCCAGGCGCTGGGACTGGCCGACCTGGTTCAGGTAGACGTTGAGCGCCGCAACGTTGTCGTTGTTCTTGTAGGCCCAGCCGTTCTGGCACTGGCTGATCGCCCAGTCTCCGTTCTGCACCTCGAACGCGCGGCGGAAGTTGTCGAGCGCGGCGGTGCGCAGCCGGTCGGGCGCAACCGTGCCGTCCTCGTCGATCAGGAACGAAGTGTACTCGGTCATGATCCCGTGCTTGCGGCTGAGCGCGATCACCTCGTCGACCAACTCCCGGCTTCGGCCGTGCAGGCGGATCTCGTCGAGCAGCCAGCCGATCTTCTGGGAAGCCCAGATGCGGGGCAGAAACGGATTCCCGAGGTCGATCTCGGGGAAAGCCTGCTGGAACACGTACGCCTGCTCGCGGCCTTCGAGCCTGCCCTTCACGGTGACCGAGAGCTTCCCCTTGCCGCGGTAGCGGCCGAACACCAGCAGCTGGGCGCCGCGGAACAAGTCGGGCATGTCGGGCGGGTAGAAGTCGTAGGCATGAGCGTCCGGCACGGAAACCTTCACGTCTCCCAGCACCGGGCTGGAGAGCTTGGTGAAAAAGGCGGCGACCTTGGCCTCGATGTTTTCACTTTCGCGCACGTAGTCGGACAGGCCGCGATTCTTCACCGCGAGCCGGTCGAGGAAGTGGGTGTTGACGTCGTTGCCCACGCCGAACACGTAGAGCCGGGCCCCCTTGGCGTTTGCCAGGGCGACCTCGCGCTCGATCGCGGGCATGTCCGTCTCGCCGATCGTGGGCAGGCCGTCGCTGAGGAAGACCACCTGGCGCGCGCGGTCGGGATCGTCGAGCAGCGCGAGCGCGGTGCGCAGGGCCGCCTGGATGTTGGTGCCGCCGTGGGCCGCGAGGCCCGCGGTGAAGGCCACGCCGCGGGCCACATTCTCGGGACTCGCCGGCGTCATCGCGTTCGCGAATCCCTGCACCGCGGTGTTGAACGACAATACGTTGAAACGGTCGCGCGGGCTCAGGCTGCGCAGGCAGTAGGCGAGGGCGGCGCGTGCCTGGCGGATCTTGTCCCCCTCCATGCTGCCGGAGGTGTCGAGCACGAAGACCACGTCGCGCTCGAGCAGCTCCGACTCGGCGATCTCGAACCGCGGCGCCAGCATCATGAGGAAGTAGCCGTCCTCGCCGGGCTGCCGCCAGGTCAAGGCGTGCAGCCCCATGGCCTCGTCCGACAGGCCGAAGTAGAGCTCGAAGTCCCGGTCCGAGGTGCCGCCGGCCAGCTCGAAGCTCGCGTGGACGTGCTGGTCCGAGAGCCGGTGGACCGCCACCGGGTGGCTCGGGCTGTAGACGGTCTTGACCTGGTGCGCCGAGGAGAGGTCGACGCTCACCGAGAGCGCGCGGAGCGGCGCCGGGTGGAAGCCGGTGAGGGTGAGCCCGGCGACGTAGCGGCAGAGGCCCTGGTCCATGGGGATCGCCTGGGAGTAAGCGATCTCGATGCGCTGTTCGCCGCGGGCGGGGACCGGGTAGACGCGGGCCTGGATGAGGTCGCGGCCGACGAACTCGAGGAGGGCGGGGTCCTGGCGCCGGCGCACGATGTCTTCGTAGATGCGTCGCGCCTCGTCCGCGGCGAGCAGCCTGGTCTCGAGGGTCTGGGCGCCGACCGCGATGGCGAAGTTGCCGATCGCCGCGCCCTTGGGCACGGGGAACAGATAGATCGCCTCCTGGTCGACGTCCGTGTCATTGCGCCAGTTCTGGACGATCCGGGTGTGGGCGACCTGGTCGACGATCTTCACCTCGATCCGGTGGTCCTGGAGCGCCAGCGCCAGCGCCGGCGCCGGCACCGAGGCGGAGCGGGGGCTGGGGACGGGGGGGCCGCCGACGATGATCATCCCCTGGGCGTGGGCTGCGTCGGCGCAGGTCCACGCGAAGAGGGCGAGGGCCAGGATCGCGAGGGGGCGGGGGGCGGAACGCATGAGGGCAACCTCCACCGGGGGACGGAGCGGGGCGGACGGATCGGGGTCGGTCGCGCTTCGCCTGGGCCGACCCACACGGACCTGCGAACCGGAGCCGTCGGGGATACCGCGGCAGAGGCGGCGAATTCCCGCGATTCGGCGATCCCGTCCGGCGCGGGTGCTGGTTGCGCGGGCGGCGCGGCATCGCGGCGTTCCCGATGCGGCCGGCCCGCAAGACCGGTGGCAACCGGGTCCGGGGTACGTACGACGCCGTCGGTTCGCGATCGACCCGGTCCCGGCAGGGGGGCGGGCCCGCCAAGCCCGGCCGCGTGCCCGGCCGAGGCTACTTCGGGGGCGGGGGCGGAACCAGCGAGGCGGCGGTGATCTTGGCGATCGCGTCCGGAGCGCGGTAGATGGGGAGTTCGTCGCCGCCGAGCTGTTCGAAGACGACCTTGACGCGCGGGTGAGGGTCGATGATGTAGACCTCCTTGCCGCCGTCGCGCAGTTCGATGACCAGCTCGACCAGGATGCCGAAGCCGGTGGAATTGACGTAGGTGACCTGCTGGAAGTCGAGGATCAGGTGGCGCGCGGTCTCGTTGCGCAACTCGACGGCGAGGCGCTCCACGGCCTTGGAAGAATCCAGCACGCCGATCAGGTGATAGAGGCGGGCGTTGGGGGGGGCCTGGGGCGCGACGCGGAACTCGAAGCGGGCGATCATGGGCGCTCCTGGGTGGCGGGCTGAACCTGTCCTGCGGGCGTCTGGTCTTCCGACTCGCGCGACTTGAAGAACGAGACCTCGGTGGACTTGCCGGGCTGGGTGGTGACGTCCCAGGAATCGGTGAAGCGGGAGACGAGATGGATGCCGCGGTGGCCGGCTTCGGGCCGGCGCACGTCCTTGTTGCGGTACATCTCGACGTCGAACGGGATGCCGCCCTCGTCGCGCACGTAGAGCCAGAATCCGCGGCGGTCGATGTGGATCCGGACGTGGATCTTGCTCTCGCCGTAGAGGGGGCTGCCGTGCTTGAACGCGTTGGTGATCACCTCGTCCGCGGCCACCATGACCTGGTAGGCAGCGAGGTCCTCCAGCCCGGCGTCGCGCGCGAGGCGACCGCACAGCTCGCGCAGGTGGGGGATGAGATAGTAGCGCGCCGGCACCGTGAACACGATGTCGTCGCCCTTCTCGTGGACCTGCGGCCAGAGCATCTCCTCCTCGGGCCGCATCACCCCCTGCGCGGGAGCGCTGCCATCCTGGGAGCCGAGCCACGAGCGTAGCCGCTCGCGCGTCTCACGCTTCATGAACCCGAAGCGGCCGGCGACGAACAGGGCGAATCCGGCTTCCCAGGACGGCTCGACCCGCAGAATCCGGACCGTGAGGTTCTCCAGGGAGGGCTCGTCATGGACCCGCGCCTCGAGCTCGAGTTCGCGCAGGATCTCTTCCAAGGCGATGAAGGTCGTACGGCCGATCGCGTCCTGCGCCAGACGCGGATCGGGGGTATCGGGCATCGGGTTGACGAAGGCGTGGAACCCGGAGACACCGGCGTCACGCATGGTGCCGGTCAGCGCCGGGGAGCCGCGCAGGAGGAGCGTCAGGCGGGCGGGAGTGCGCAGCCGCTTGGGACGCTGAAAGAGATCCATGGTTCGCTCCTGGTACGGCTCCGGAGAGCGCCGCATCTTCCCCGAGGCGGATGCGCTTTCATTCATGATAATCCTGGCGGAGGGGCACCGTCAAGGATCGGTGGAAAAGGGGAAAAGGGGAAAGGACAGAACGGACACGGAGGGGAGGAACCCTGCAGGAGCCCAGTAGGAGCGGAGGAGGCGCCGGGGGCGACGGTGTCGTCGAGCGAAGGGGTTGACGCGGGAGGTATTCTGAGGCGGCCAGAACAGAAAAGCGCATGCGGTATTCGTCTCGGATACCGCATGGTCATTAACTACTGCGCTAATAAATAGATACGACGCACATCTTGGCGCAGCAAGTATAATAATGTCCTTGACGAATACAGATCGGTTGGTATAATGCACCCGGCTGTCGGCTAGGTCAACTAGGATAGCCGCGTGTGAATGGATAGATTGCGGTCGATGGATTGACCGAGAGTTTTTTTCGCCATTGTTTCGTTTCATTCTGTTTCATTCCGTTTCATTTGGAGACCGGCTCATGACAGTCAAAAAGAAGGGGTTCACGCTGATCGAACTCCTGGTGGTCATCGCGATCATCGGGGTTCTGGCCGCACTTCTGTTGCCCGCGCTCGCGGACGCCAGAAAGCGGTCGAAAGTAACGGACTGCAAGAACAACCTGAAGCAGATGGGGCTCTACCTGAACACCTACGTGTCGCGGTACGGGAGCGACACGGCCTATCCGACGGAAGGCGCGCCGACGGGCATGGCGCTGGCCGGGTCTGCCGTGGCCGGCGGTGGCAACGGGATGTTCTGGGCCCACCTGTGGGTCAACCCCGCCGGCACGAATGCGGTGTGGATGCGACCCGGCGAAGACGGTATCGGCAAGTGCAAGGTGCTCGGTGGTACCCTCGACGGCGACACCTTCGACTACGCCGGCCCGATGCTCGCGACCGCCGCCCTCTTCCCCGGCCTGATGCTCTCCGACCGCTGCGCCGCAAATGTCTACGTCGCCGGCGACCTCCTTCTTGCTGCTGGCTCGGACTATAACCACGGGGGGGATGCCGCTGGGCCCAACTACGACTTCAACGGCCTTCGGTTCGACGGCAGCGTCCAGAACATCGCGCCCGGCGGCTTGGTGCCCCCGGTCGGTAGTGAGGCCTCGAACTACATCCTCTCCTCGACCGCCACGACCGGCACTCGGACCCCGTAGTTCGACACTCTGGTGAACTGATATCCAAGGGCGGCGCCGCTCGTCGGCGCCGCCCTTCTGATTTGCTCTCCAACTTCCGCCTGACGGACCGCTCGGCCAATCCCCCGTCCTGCGCTCGCGCAGCACTCGCCGGAGCCAGAATGTCCACTCGCATCGACCCTGGGCCGCTCCACTCGTTCAGCCTGTACGCGGCGCTCTTGCTCTCCGGCGCTTCCGCGCTCATCTACGAGTCGACATGGGGCCGTATGCTCCACCATGTCTTCGGAGTCAGCGACCTCGCGGTGGCGACCGTGCTCGCGGCGTTTTTCCTCGGACTCGGGCTCGGCAGCGCGCTCGGCGGGTGGCTCGCCCCACGCTTGCGGCGCCACGCGCTCGCCTATGCGGCCCTGGAAGCGGGAGTGGGCCTGTGCGCCCTGATCTCCCTCTTGGTGATCCCCGGAGTCCATGATCTCTACACCTGGGTCGGTTCGAGCGCGTCCTTCTTTTGGCTCTCTTTGATCCGGTTTCTTCTGGCCCTCTCGATCTTGTTGCCCCCCACGATTCTGATGGGGGCCACTCTGCCGATCCTGGTCGCGCTTATCGCCCGCCATGGGCAGAACTGGTCCGCGCGCGCGACCTGGCTCTACGCGAGCAATACCGCGGGCGCGGTCCTGGGGGCGGGCGCGGCCGGGCTCTGGCTGGTCCCCACCTACGGCGCCCGAGTCTCCATCCTGCTCGCCGCCGCGGGAAGCGTCGCGGCCGGACTGATCGTCATCGTCGTCTGGCGTCGACAGGCCCCGCAAGCCCATGTCGCGACCGCCGAAAACGGGGCGACCCACGCCGCGCCCCCCCCCCTTGCCGCAGATATCTCGCCGCATCCCGACGCCGTAGGCGTCGCGCAATCCTCCGGGTTCGCAGATCCTGGCGGACGCCTGGTCTCGTCCACGCCCGTGGCCGCCGTAGTCCTCGCGTGCTTATCCGGGTTCGCGGCCCTCGCCGGGGAGGTTCTGTGGACCCGACTCCTCCGGATCGTCGTCCACGGGACCACGCAGGCCTTCGCCGCGATGCTGATCAACTATCTTTCCGGAATCGCCATCGGCAGCGCCCTCGCAAACCGCTGGGCACGCCGGGTCGCTTCCCCTGAACGCGCCTTCGGGCTGGCCCAGATGGCCGCCGCCGCCCTCGGTGTGCTCTCCCTACTGATCACCCCCCAACTGCCCCGGATTCTCTGCCTGCTCCGAGGTTCCACCGATCTCGATCCGCACGAAACCTGGGTTGTCCTCGTCCTGTCTGCGATCCTGCTCCTGCCCCTCGCCATCGCGATCGGCGCGGGCATCCCGCTGGCTTGGCGGATGGCGGATCGAGCGGGTGGGGAAGCCGGCAGCCACTCGGGGCGCATTCTCGCCGCCAACACCCTGGGTGGCCTCTTCGGCGCCCTGGCGGCGGGGTTCGTGCTCGTCCCCGCCCTCGGACTCGAGGCATCCCTGCTGTGTGTCCTGTTCGTCAATCTCACCACCGCTGCGCTCGCCTTCCGTTTCGCGGGGGCCCCCACGCCGGGTCGGCGGCTCGCGTGGGTCTGCGCCCCGCTCGTCTTGGCCGTCGTCTTCTATGCCCTGCAGCCGCGCCTGCCTCTCTCCTTCCTGCTTCATGCCCGCCAAAACCCGGAGAGCGCAATCCTCTACGGCGCGCGTCCGGAGTGGGAGCAGAACCTGATCTTCCTGGAGGAAGGCCGCAATACCACCGTAACCCTGATGCAGCGCGACACGGAAATGCTCCTGTACAACGACGGGTTGCCCGAGTCGGGACTCTCAGCCCGCAATCCGGGATTCGGCCCCGAGCAGGCCCTGCTCGGCGGCCTTCCCACCCTCTTCGCGGAGAACCGCGAACGGGCCATGGTGATCGGTCTCGGCGCGGGACACACCGCCACGGTTCTGCTCGCGGGCCCCTGGGCCCGTGTGGACGTGGTCGAGCTGGAGAGTGCGGTGGTGAGGGCGGCGCGCGCCATGCACGAGCGTTTCGGCAAGCCCTTCCCGCTCGACGACCCACGCACCCGCCTGACCATCGACGACGCGAGAGCCCAGCTCACCCTCGCCCCGGCGGGGAGTTACGACACGGTGGTGTCACAACCGTCGCATCCGTGGCTCGCAGGTTCGAGCGCTTTGTACACCCGTGAGTTCTTCCAGGACGTGCGGCGGGCGTTGCGACCCGGCGGGGTCTTTTCGTTGTGGGTAAACCTCTTCCGGATGGATCTCCCTCACCTCCAGCAGGTTGTGGCGACCCTTCGGGGAGTGTTTCCCTGCGTCCGGGGGTTCATCATCGAGATGTCGAGCCTGCTTCTCTGTGCATCCCTGGAGCCGCGCAAGTGGGACTCGCGCACTGACCTACGCTTTTCGACGGACTCCGGGCTGCTGCCCTTCCTGGAACCGTACGGCGTCCACACTCTGGCCGACCTGGCCGCCACCGTGGAAATCGACGAGCCGTGGGCCGAGGCGTTTGGCGCCGGGCTGTCGCCGATCTCGGACGACCGCCCGGCTCTTGAATTCGACCTCGCGCGGTTGCCCAACGCCCAGTTGTTGAATCCCGGGGATCTGGACGGCCTGACCCGGCGATTTCCGTGGATCGCGCCGGCCACGTACGCCGATCTGCCCGAGCCGGTGCGATTGCCTGCACTTCTCGCGCGGATCAAGCGGGTTGGGGCGCGCAGGCTCTCCCTCACGCGGATCGTGGGGACGTTGGATGCGCTCGGTCTTCCGGAGGCCGACCGCCTGCTGATCGAAGGTGCGCTGGCGGAAGCGGTGGGAGACCCGAAGACGGCATGCGAGCGGTATGATCGCGCCGGGTCCCCGATCGCGGCGGAGCGAGCGGACCGCCTGCGCTTGCTGCTCGGGAAGTACGCGGAGGCCCTCGAGGTCGCGGGACGCCGCAAGAGCCCGCCGACCCGGGCGGAGGCGCTGCTGCGTTGCGCCGCCGGATTGCAGACACCGGAGGCGGCCCGATCGGCGCTCCAGGCACTCGGCGCTTCGATCGGGCCGGACGAGCTGGGAGCCCCGGGGCGCGTGCTCGCAGCGTTCGCGACCGGCAAGGCATCCGCCGTGCTCGCGCTCGAAACCACGGCCCTGCAAGCGGCAGGGGATTCCCCGGAATTTGCGTTCCTCGTCGAGCGCTGCGCGCTCGAGGCGAACGACCTCTCCCTGGCGCGCAAGGCCGCGGACATGCGAACACGCCGTCTCGGCATCGAAGCATCCCGCGCGGCCGACTACGGCGTGGAGTGCCTGCGCTACGACAATCTCGGAGCTGCCGAGATGCACCTCCGCAGGGCGCTGGAGACCTCTCCGACCCATGCCCAAGCCGCCGGGGTCCTGGCCCGTGTCCTCCACAAGCGGAGCAGGCCGGAGGAGGCGCGCCAGGTCCTGCTGAACGGCCTCGAGGCGTGCAAGGGCCTTCCCTCCCAGGGATCGATCCTGGTCCAAGTGGCCGTCGACCTCGGACTTGACCTCGGTACCATCGACGCCGGATCGTGATGAAGTAGCGCAACGGGGGAACGGGTCATGGCTTCACGCTCCACCTCCAGCGCAACTCTCTACTACGAGTCCCTGCGCACCATGGTGCGCGCTGGGCTGCCGCTGGGCCGAGCCCTCTCGCTGGTCGTCGAAAAGACCGGCGGCGCCTTCGGGGCCGCCCTCGCCGGACTGGAGCGGGGCGTGCAGGGGGGAACGCCGCTGCACGAGGGAATGGCCCGATTTCCGGACCAATTCCCGCCGCTGGAGCAGGCCCTGGTCCGCGCCGGAGAGGATGGCGGGCGACTCGAGGAATCGCTGGGCGAGATCCTCAAGATCCTCTACCGCCAGCGTGACGCGCGGAATCAGATGATCCAGGCGGCGATCTATCCGCTGATACTCGTCCACGCGACGATTCTCGTGCCTGCCGTGGTGACCTGGTACCTGAAGGGCCTGGCCGCCTACCTCGCGGTCGTGCTCCCGGCCCTTGCGATGCTGTACGGATTCGCGGGAATCGCATGGTTTGTGAATTCCCGGGCGAAGTCGGGCGGGGCCTTCGGCGCCGCCTGGGACGGCTTCAAGCTGCGGGTGCCGTGGACCGGCGGGATCCATCGGCGGACCGCGCTGGCGCGCTTCGCCCGATGCCTGGGTGCCCTCAACCGGTCCGGGCTCCCGGTATTCGGCGCGCTCGAGCACTCCCTCCGCGCGGTCGGAAACGAGGCGTTGCGCGCCCGCCTAGCACGTGCCGTGCGCGGCGTGGAGGACGGACAGACGCTGTCCGAGGCAATCGTGGCTACCGGGGCGTATCCGCGAGAGGTGGACGCGATCCTCGAAACCGGCGAGCAGAGCGGCGCGATGGACACATGCCTGGAGCGTACCGCCGACCTCCTCGACGACGAGGCTGCCCATTCGCTGGCCAAGCTGAGCAAGATCCTGCCCATCCTGCTCCTCCTGGCCGCCATGGCCTTCGGCGCCATGCAGATCCTGAGCCAGGCCGCCGAGACATTCCGAGGTCTCCACGAGCTGCCCCACTGAGGGTGTCCCCTCGGCCAGGGACAGGTTGCGCGGACGCGAGGAGGACGCCGTACCGTTGACCCGGGCCCGCGGACGAAGTAGCATCGACGGCACGATGCATCGGCAAGGCACCGGGCGGCGAATTGCGAACCTGCGTCCGGCGCCTCGCAACCTCCATCCGTAGAGTGACAAGGAGGCGGTCCCTGGAAAAGACGGTCCTGGTCACCGGCGCAGCGGGTTTCATCGGCGCAAATCTCGTCCCCGCCCTGCTCGACCGCGGCTATCGGGTGGTCGGCCTCGACAACCTCGCACAATCCCCCCTGGCCAATCTGGCGGAAGTCCTCGAGCACCCCCGCTTCCGTTTCGTCCAAGGCGACGTGTGCGATCGTCTCGTCGTGTTCGCGGCCGCGTCGACCGCGCAGGCGATCGTGCATCTCGCAGCGTACAAGATCCCGCGCTACAGCGACGCGCTCGACACCCTCACCATCAACACGAGCGGCACCCGCAATGTGCTCGAAGCCGCACGCACGTACGGCTGCCGCGTCGTCGCCGCCTCCACGTCCGACATCTACGGGAAGAACCCCGTGCTCCCGTTCACCGAGGACATGACGCTTGCAATCGGTGATCCCACCGTAAAGCGATGGAGCTATGCGATCTCCAAGATGTTCGCCGAGCAGCTCTGCTTCGCGTATCGGGACCGCTACCGGGTCCCCGTGGTCCTGCTGCGGTACTTCGGCGGCTACGGCCCGAAGGAGAATCCGACGTGGTGGGGCGGACCGCAATCGGTCTTCATCGAATGCGCGCTCAGCGCGGAGCCAATGCCCATCCACGGCACGGGTCGGCAGACGCGCACCTTCACCCACGTCTCCGATCACGTCGCCGCCACGATCCTCGCGCTCGAGACGGTGGACGGGGTCAACCAAGTCTACAATGTGGGCCATACTCGGGAGATCGCCATCGCCGACCTTGCGCGGATGATCTGGCGCATGGTGCGCGACGACGACGCGAAATTGGAGTTGGTTCCCTACGAGCGGTTCGGCAAGTACGAAGACGTCGAACGCCGCCAGCCTGACATCTCCAAGGCCCGGAGGATGCTCGGATTCGAGCCCAAGGTCGACCTCGAAGCCGGGTTGGCCCCCACCATCGCCTGGCACCGTGCCCGGCCGCGATAGGGGGAAGATTCCGGGGGCCTTTGCGCCGGCCGGGTAGACGCTCCACCCGGGCGGGCGAGTGTCTCTCCCGTGATCGGTCCTGGGTATCGGCCGAGGTGATTGCCCATGGGAATCGATGACGCGCCGAAGCACGCCGTCGAAACCGCCCCCGACCCGGTCACGCGCTGGGCGATTCCCGTGCTGACCGTGGTGGCGGCGGTATTCGGGCTCGTCGGGGTCGGCTGGGGACTCAGCGACATCGATCCTTCCTGGGGACGATGGGTCAACCCGTTCGAATTCGTCTCCCGGCACCCAGACGAGCCCCTGCTGGTCACCGGCGGGCTTTACTTCGCCACCGGGATGGATCCGGCCGAGAAGTTCTTCCACTGGGGGGGTACGGGAGAGTTCTTCGTCGCGCAGGTGATCGCCACGGTGCTGCTGTTCCCGGCCGACGCGACTCCGGAAACGGTTCTGTCGAGTCACTCGGTCGGCCTCATCCTGGCCGGGCGCATGTTCAGCGTGGCTGCCGGAATCGTGACCGTGCTGCTGCTCTATCACGTGGGGGCCGGCTTCTTCAACCGGCGCGCGGGGTTCGTCGGTGCGCTTCTCTTCGCGGTTTCCGGCCTGTACGTCGAGACTGCGGCGCAGTTCCGGCCGGACCTCCCGTCCGCGTGCGGGATCGCCCTTTGCCTCGCTGGGTGTGCGTCCACCCGGGAGGGTCGGGACTGGCGCGGCATGCTGCTGTCGGGAATCGGTGCGGGAGTGGCGGCCGCCTTTCGCGGACCCAACGGGATCATCGTCCTCGTCGTCGCGCCCGCCCTGATCCAGGCTGCTCGACGGAGCGGCCCGCGCACCGCGGCGAAGCTGGCCGCGATCCTGGCGGGCGCCGCCGCGGCCATGTACGCCCTGCTCAGCCACCAGTCGCTACTTCACCCCGGATTCGCCTTTTCCTTCTTTCGCAGGGTCGGGGAGCTCTCGAGGGGAGCCTTCGTGGAGTCGATCGGGCGCGACCCGTTGCTGTGGTACGCAGCGGCGATTCTGCCGGCCCAGGCGATCGGTCCGGCGGCCACGCTCGGCAGCTACCTCGGCCTCGTCCTCGGCCTGCATCGGCGGAACCGTGCCGTCGTTCCCTTCGCCATCGGCTTCGTCGCATTCGCCGTGTCCCTTGCGACCCTGAAAATCCACATGGCGCGATATCTCCTCCCCCTGTGGGTCCTGCTCGTCCTCCCCTGCGCCTCCCTGCTCTGCGGATCCGGGCCCCCGCCCTGCCGGAGGAGGATTGCCTTCCTGATCGCCGTCATCGCCCTGACGGCAGCGACGGGAGTCGAGCGGCTCTGGCTGCGCACCCGCCAGGACACCAGGGCCCAGGCGGAGTCGTGGCTCGACGCGAACCTGCCTCCCGGGCCGGGCCTGGGCAGCCTGACCCTGGGAAGCGTCCACTCCGCCGCATGGCCCTCGATCGAGCGGCACGATCCCAAGCTGTTCGTAGCGGGGGAATACACCCAGGCGCATGGTTTCGCGCGATTGACCGATGCCCCCATCGACGTCTGGATCGTGCACGAGCAGGACTGGCGGACGGTGAACCGGGTCGGTGATCGCCACCCCCACCGGGAGGACGCTCGATTCCTCGCCGGAATGAGAGCCGGCGTCGCACCGGACGGATCGCGTTGGGAGCGGATTGCCGCCTTCGGCCTGCCCGTGCTTTTTCCGGGGCTGGTGCCGCCGCGGATCGACGAACCGGACGACTACCTGGTCGTCTCTCCCGGGATCGAGATCTACCGGCGCCGTCCCCGGTGATTTCATCGGCGGCGCCGCCCGCTCACGCGCGCGGCGCGGCGACCAGTCGATAGCGCCAAAGCAGGCTGCGGGCCATGCGCGTCCGTGCGATTCCCGAGCTCAGCCGCCGATTGAGCGCGATCAGAGCGCGATGCAGGCGGCGGATCGGGGGCACCCAGCAGATTCCGACGTACCCGCCGCTCGCGGCGAGCGCGAACAGTTCGTAGAACTGGACTTCCCGGATCTCGAATCCCGCCCGCTCGAGGGCCGCGCGAGCATCCTCCAGCGGGCATTCGGCGTCACGATGGGCCATCAGCCGCCGGCACAGGCGCAGCAGGAAATGTACGTTGGGATCGAGCACGACCAAGGTGCCGTCGCACTTGAGCACTCGCCGGATCTCGGCCAGGGACGCGGATAAGTCGCCTTCCGCGTAGAGATGGTGAAGCACGTCCCGGAGAACGACGTGATCGAACGATCCGCTGGCGAATCGCCCTTCGAACCGGCCCTCGACGATCTCCCCCGCGAGATTGCGCGACCGGGCCACCCGCACGCTCTCGGGGTCCTGGTCGATCCCGACGACCTTCTTGCCGAGGCGCGAGAGATGGTCGGTGAGGGTTCCATAGCCGCAGCCCACGTCGAGAATGGACTGCCCGGGCAGGCGCTCGGCCACATACCGGTTGTGCTCCTCGTCGACTTCCCGCCAGAAAGCGCCGGGGGCGAGCCGCCGTTCAGGGTGTGCGAGCTTCATGTCGTTCTGCCTGCCGCCGCCATCTGCCGTGTCGGAGGAATACGCGGAAGTAGCCACGGATGGTCCGCAGCGTGCGCATCTTGCTCGCTCCCACCCGTCTTCGCCAATCGACCTGGGTTTCGACCTCCGACAGCCTCATCCGCAGGAGCGCCATCTTGTAGAGCATCTCGACCGCCCACTCGAAGCCGTCCGATTCGACGATCTGCGGTCCAAAGACCGCTTGAATCCGCCGCAGCGCCTGGCCGGCATGGATCCGGAAGAAGCTGCTCAGCGTGCGAAGGCCGTAGAGCCGAAGGACCGCCAGGGTCAGTTCGTTCGCAGCGTGGCTCAGCGCCAAGCGCCACCATGCGGTGCCGATGAACCCGCCGCCGTACGAGTACGCGCTTGCCAGTACGACGTCGTAGCCTTCCTTCCGCCGCGCGAGCATGTGGAGCAGCGTCTCGACTCGCGAGGTGTTGTCGCCTTCCATCGTGACCACCCAGTCGTCGTCGCAGACCGAGCCGGCGAGATGGGCGAACGCGGTGGCAAAAGCGCGGCCGGGGCCACGATTCTCCAGATGCTGGAGCACCTCGAACGGGAGCCCATTCGCCAGCGAGCGTGCGAGCCGGGCGGTGTCGTCGCTGCTGCCGTCATCGACCAGCACCACGCGCGCCGTGAATTCCTCGCGCACCGCCGCCCTCAGCCCGTGCAGGTCAGCCAGAAGGCGGGGAACGTTGTTGGCCTCGTTGTATGCGGCAACGACGACGTGAAGGACCGGTTGCGGCACGAGCGCGCGGCTCACTATCTGGAATGCGGGTCGGGGGCAGCCACGATCCACGGGATTGTAGCCAAACCCGGAGGGGGAGTACAGGAACGTCGGGTGGGTGGGTGGGCTGGGGTGGGCGCCCCCCGGCATCGCCCCTTTGGTCCAGGTCCCGGCGCCCAGGACCACCATGAGGGTGTATACCCCACTACGTGGGACCAGGAAAAGAGCGCCGACGGGCTACTCAGTCTCGATCCTGGACCCGCCCGGCCACGATCGCGGCGTTCGCCGCCCGGAGCTCGTCGCGGATCGCGGCCAGGTGTTTCCCGAACGCGGGCGGGAGCGACTCGATGACGAGGGAATGGCCCGCAGGGTCGGCGTGAACGTCCGTGCCGTCGCCCAGCCCGGCCCCGCGGCACTGGCGCATGCGCGCGAGCAGCCAGTCGCGCAGGCCGGCCGGATCCGCCACGCCCTTGATCAGGCCGCGATGTCCGGTGAATCCTTCCATCTCCGGATTGCCCCCCGCCATGCGGCTTCCGCCCCCCGCGGTGTCGACGACGAGGTCGGCGATCTTGTAGATCCGCTGGATCGGCCCCTGGAGGAACCGGATGTTCTGGATGTTGGCGTAGGAGATGGTCACTTCCTCGAGGTGCATGACTCCACGCCGGAGCCGCATGGCGCGCTCGGAGAAGGTGTAGCGCAGCATTTCGACCTCGAGCGTGACGGTGAAGTAGCGAAACCAGAACCCACCCAACGTGAGGAGGACGAGAAGCACGGACCCGACGAGAAGGACGACGGACAGGAGCGCCTCCTTGCTCGCTGCGGCGGCCACGAGGCCGCCGATCTCGCTGAGCAGGACGATCGGACCGGCGGTGGCGAGGCCGACCCAGTACCAGAGGAGGCTGTAGCGGAGGTAGTCGGGCGAGGGGTTGACGACGCGCAGCTCGGCGGGATCGGTGGTGGGCAGGGAGGGATTCCCGCGGGGCAGGCGGAGAATCGTGCGCACCCACTCGCGGATCGCCTCGTTCACGGCACCCCTCCCTCGCCCAGTCGCTCCACGGCCCGCCGGAGCGCGACGACCTCAGCGTGAATCTCACCGAGGAGTTCGACCAGCTGCTCTTGGGCCGCGGGGGTCGGGACGGAAGCCGGCGCCGGAGTTCCGGTCGGAGCGGCGCTGCCGGGGCCGGAATCCCCGGGCGCCGCAAAGCCGAGGACGCCCGCGGGGGCGTGCGGAGCGGCAAGGGGGGTCGGCGCGCGGAGCCCGGTCCGCATCCGCGAATAGAGGTAGTCGCGCACCGGCTCGAAAGCGCGCAGCCCGACCAGGCACTCTTCGGCCTCGGAGCTGCCCGCGGCCGTCTGGATCGCCACGGTGCCGATCCCGAGCCAGCGCTCGAAAAGGCCCCGCGACAGGTGGATGTCCTGGATTTTCTCGTAGGTCAGGTAGGTCTCGCTGCGGAAGAAGTAACCCCAGCTCACCGCCACCCCGGATTCGTCGAACCGGTAGCGCAGGGTGTGGTAGCGGACGTACATCGGCAGGAAGGTGAGAGCGATGATCGGGAGGGTGGCTCCGTAGGTGATGCACGCCACGCCGAGCAGACCGGCGTAGGGGAGGCCCGCCCGCAGCAGATAGAGCGTGAGCAAGGCGGGGTCGGGACGGTCGATCGTGCGGATGTTTTCGGGCAGCATAGCGAATGAGAGCGGAGGGAATCGAACCCTCGACCCACGGCTTAAAAGGCCGTTGCTCTACCAGCTGAGCTACGCTCTCTACTTCTCCGGCGGGAACGCCTTGGACCAGCCCGGGTACGTCGCCGGGACCCAACCGCGGGTTTCCGGGTCCGGCTCTGGCCACACGATCTGCGGGTTGCCCGCATGGTCGCGCACCCAGACGTGGCCGTCCTGGTTGACCACGAACGTACGCACGCCGCCATCCCGATAGGCCGCCGGCCAGGCGACAAACCCGAATTCGAACCGCTGGGCGTTGACGTAAGGCACGCCCTCGGAATTCCGCGTCATCGCCGCGAAGTAGTAGCCGTGATACGGGACCGCTTCGGCTCCGAATCGGCCCTGGTCGGCGCGAATCAGGCCTTCGGGCACGTCGAACGGCGGCGACGCCCGCCGCCCGACCTGCGCTTCGAGAAATGCGAGGTCCGCGACGTAGAAGTTCAGCACGCCGTCCGCGTCCATGTCCCGAGCGCGCCAGAGGTGCTCGGCCCGGGCGATCCGATTCATGGCGTCGGCCACCCAGCGCTCATTCATCATCCAGTCGTCGGTCCTGGGCATCTGCGGCGTCTGGTACCGGCAGCCGGCGAGGCCGAGTAGCGCCAACGCGCCGACGACCAATCGCGGCAGGAAAGAGACTCGAACCATGACGAACCCTCCACGCAGAACGGCGGGTATGCTAGCATGGCCACACGGGCGCACACAACCATAGATCGTCCGACCGTCCGACGGCAAGACCTTCCTGCAGGCCCGAGCGAAGCGGTCGCGCAAATCCCAAGTCCCCATCGCAAACCCCGGCCCCCCGTCATGGCCCGAGCGATGGAGAGTTCTCCCGACATCGTCGATTCTCGAGGAAGCTGCCGATGGAGTACGGATGGTCTAGCGGCAAGGCCCGGTTTGCACGGGGTGGCTCCTGCACGCACATTCAGCGGACCGGCCGCCAGCCCTGGGTGGCGGGGTCGAGTGCGGGCCATTCATTCGGCGGGGGGCCGGAGAGCTCGCGCTCCCAGATCGCCCCCGTCTCGTTGATGACGAAGGTCTTGCCGGGAACGACGCGCTCCTCCGCAGGATACGCGACGACCCCGAACGCGAGCGCGGCGCGACTGCGGTAGGGGATGCCGGCGTGGTCGTGGTCGAGCGCGCGGAACCAGTAACCCCGGTGCGGCCGGGCATCGCCGTGGCCTGCGTCGGCTTCCGCGACCTCCCGCGGCACCAGGGCCGCGGGCGAGCCGTCGGGCCCGACCGCATCGTGCAGCAGGCGCAACCCGTCGACCGCATAGTCGCTCACGCCGTTCCCGTCCAGGTCGCGCCGCCGCCACTCCATCTGGGCGGCGTGGATCCCGGCGAGCGCCTCCAGAATCGCGGTCTCCTGCACCTGCAACTGCCGGCGCTGGAGCCAGGGGAAGAGCACGATCGCGAGGACGATGGCGACCATGCCGGTCACCGGGATCATGAACACGCTGCACGTCTGCGCGACCACCGCGATGCCGCGGTCCTCCGCGGCCGGCGCGGGGTCGGCGGCGGTGCGGCGAAGAAGGCTCGCCGCGATCCAAAAGGCCGCGAACTGCGTGACGCAGGCGGGAATGAGGGCAAGCACAAGGCTCAGCACGGCCCAGCGATCGCGGCGGATTGCGGTCATGGCGTGCGCCTAACACCACCGACCCCGACCCGGGTTCCGGAGGGGTTTGTGGGCCTTCGAATTCGGGCTTTGAGGCCCCCTAGCCCGGATCATTCACGAACGGCTTCGCCATTCGTGAATAACCCGGCTGCAACCGGCCTTGAAGGCCAGTTGCAGCTGGATACGCCCCGCCCAGCGCGCGACACACAGTGTCGCGCGCCGGTCGGCCCGCGGCCTGGCTGCATACGCAGCCAGAAGGCCGCGGGCGGACTATTCATGAATCCGCTGATGCGGCTTCATGAATAATCCGGGCTAGCGCTACTTGTAGTGGGCCTTCAACCTCGAAACACTGGGTTGGGACGCGCCGGTAGGTGGGCTTCCCGGCCGCGTTTGCGCCCCATACTACACACCGACAACATCGGCGCATTTTCGACGATCTTGCGAGGAATCACACCTTCTGCAGTTGGACAATCCGCGCAATCCAGACAATCCGTGTAATCCGTAGTTCCGTCGGTTGCGGCGGAGGCCGCGCCAAGCAACCCGCCGAATCAAGCTTGCAGGCCCACTAGATCTCCATGATCTCCTTGGTCTTCTTCTCCAGGATCTCGCCCGCCTTCTTCTCGTGCTCATCGAGCAGCTTCTGGATTTCCTCCTTGACGCGAAACTTGTCGTCCTCGGAAATCGTGCCTTTCTTCTCCTCGTCCTCCGACATCTTGATCGCGTCGCGACGGAGGTTGCGGATGGCGACCTTGGCCTTCTCGCCCATCTCCTTGCCCTGCTTGCCGAGCTGCTTGCGGCGCTCCTCGCTCAGCGGCGGAACCGCAAGCCGCAGCATCTTGCCGTCGCTCGAGGGATTGAGCCCGAGATCGGATTTTTGGATCGCCTTCTCGATGTCGGATAGCGAGGAGGGGTCGAAGGGCTTGATGATCAGCAACCGCGGGTCGGGAGCGGAAATCCCGGCGATCGCCTTGAGCGGGGTGGGGGAGCCGTAGTACTCGACGCGGACGTTCTCGACCAGCCCCGGCGTGGCCCGGCCGGTGCGGATGCCCTTGAGCTCGTTGATCAAGACCTCGAGGGCCTTCTCCATCTTATCCTGGGCTTCGAGGAGGATGTCGTCGACCGGCATGATGCGCCTCCGGGCCTACGAGCAAGGGGAGCTGCTGAAATTTCCGATGCGGGTCCCGATCGGGGAACCGCAGATCACCTTGACGATGTTGTTCGGCCGTCGCATGTTGAACACGACGATCGGGATATTGTTTTCCATGCAGAGCGAGATCGCGGTGGAGTCGAGCACGCGCAGTTTCTTGTTGAGCACGTCCATGTAGGTCAGGGTCTCGTACAGGTTGGCCTGCGCGTCGCGCTTGGGGTCGGCGGTATAGACGCCGTCAACCTTGGTCGCCTTGAGCAGCACCTCGGCGAGGATCTCGATCGCGCGCAGCGCGGCCGCGGTGTCGGTGGTGAAGTGCGGGTTCCCCGTGCCCGCGGCCAGGATCACGATCCGCCCCTTCTCCATGTGGCGGATACAGCGGCGGCGGATGAACGGCTCCGCGACCGACTGCATCGGGATCGCGGTCATGACCCGGGTGGGACACTCCAGGTGCTCGAGCAGGTCCTGGAGGGCGAGGGCGTTGACCACCGTGGCGGTCATGCCCATGTAGTCGCCGGTGGCCTGGGTGACTCCCTTTTCGTGAAGCTCGACGCCGCGCACGATATTGCCGCCGCCAACCACGATCGCGATCTGGACGCCGAGCCGCGCCCCCGCGACGATCTCCTGCGCGATCGTCTTGGTCTCCTCGATGTCGACGCCGCGCCCCCCCTCCTGGCAGAAGGCTTCGCCGCTCAACTTGAGCAGCACGCGCCGATAGACCGGCAGGACGTGCGGCGCGGTGTCCGTCGAACGGGGAAGAGGAATCGGGGCTTCAGGCGCCATCGCGGGACTACTGCGCTCCGATCTCGAACCGGGCAAACCGGCGGACCACGATGTTCTCCTTGATCACGGCGATCTTCGACTTGATCAGTTCGCCGACGGTCCTGGGGTGCTCCTGGTCCTTGACGAACATCTGGTCGAGGAGCACGTCCTGGCTGTAGAGCTTCTTTTCCAGCTTGCCCGCGAGGATCTTCTCGGCGATCTCAGGCGGCTTGCCCTCGAGCTCGTTCGCCCACAGCGATTTGAGATCCTCGACCACCTTGGCGGGCACGTCCGTGCGCGCGACCCAGCGGGGGCTCATCGCGTAGACCTGCTGGCAGATGTCGCGCAGGAGGGCCTGGAAGTCGTCGCCGCGGGCGACGAAGTCGCTCTCGCAGCAGAGTTCGACCATGGCGCCGCCTTTGCCGTTGAGATGAATGTAGGTGCCGACCAGGCCCTGCTTGGTCGCCCGGTCGGCTTTCTTGTCGGCGTCCGCCATGCCCTTCTCCCGGATCCACTCCTCGGCCCTGACCAGGTCGCAATTGTTCTTTTCGAGCGCTTCGCGGCAGTTCATCACGCCCGCGTTGGTCTTGTCACGCAGCGCCTTCACGAGCTTCGAGTCAACCGGCATGGGTTTGCTCCCTCATCGTCGCGTGGTTCGCAGAGACGCCGGAGACGGGCGGGCCGCCCCCGGCGATCGAGTCTTGCAGGAAGGGAAAAGACCGGTCAGGACGCGGTGGATCCGCTGCCCGCGGGACCCGCCTCTCCCTTGGGCGCGGCTGGGGGCGCCTCGGCCTTCGCCGTCGCCTGGGCCTTCGCGCGGACCTCGGCGGCCTGCGCCATGTTCCCCCTGCCTTCGGCGATCGCGTCGGCCAGCCTGCCGATGATGATCTGGATCACCCGCATCGCGTCGTCGTTCCCCGGGATCGGCACGTCCACCAGCTCGGGGTTCCCGTCGGTGTCGATCAGGCTGACCGTCGGGATCCCCATGCGCGTGGCCTCGGTCAGCGCGATCTTCTCGCGCCGCGGGTCGACGATGACCATCGCGCCCGGAAGGCGCTCCATGTTGCGGATCCCATCCAGATTGCGCTTCAGCTTGCGCTTCTCGCGCTGCAGATTCGCGCGCTCTTTCTTGGTGTAGAGGTCCATCGTCCCGTCGGTCTCCATCCGCTCGATCTCGAGCAGGCGATTCAGCCGCGTGCGGATGACGTGGAAATTGGTCAGGGTGCCGCCGATCCAGCGCTCACTGACGTACGGCATGCCGACGCGTTGCGCCTCCCGCTCGATCACGATCTTGCCCTGCTTCTTGGTGCCGACGAACAGCACCAGATCGCCGCGCGCGGCCAGCCGGGAGAGGAAGTGGTACCCGCGCACCAGGCCCTCGACGGTCCGTTTCAAATCGATGATGTGGATCAGGTTCCGCTTGCCGTAGATGTAGGGCTTCATCTTCGGATTCCAGCGGCTCACCGGATGCCCGAAGTGGACGCCGGACTCGAGGAGTTCCTTGACCGATACGATTGCCGCCATGCGCCGGTGACCTCCCTGGTTCTTGCGAAAGCCTCTGCGAGAGTTCCCGCACGGGATGCTCCCATGCAAAGGCCCCTGAGAGTACTGCAACCGGGAGGAGCAAGTCAACGATTTTGCTGCGCTCAAAGTCGCTCCTCGCGACTGCGGTAGAAGTCCCGCACATGGCGCAGCCTTCGGCGCAGGCCGGTGTAGAGGGTCTCGGCGTAGCCCGGGCGGGCGAGCGGCGCGCGGAAGAGTTCGCGCACCTCCTCCTTCGCCACGAATTCCTGGATCACGGCGCTGTAGAGCCGCTCCCCGAGCATGTAGCCGAGCGCGCGGCCGACCAGCGCGATCCGCTCCTCCGGCATCTGCTCTGCCGCCGAAGGCTGCGGCGGAGCTCCGCCGTCGAGCACCGTGCGCTCCTCGTCGAGCTGGCGCACCACCCAGCGCGCGACCGAGCGAGTCCGCGCATCCTTCCCGGGCCCGGCCAGGACCACCCAGTCCGGCTCCAGCCAGGTCGTCCGCAGGTGGTTGAAGACTTTGGAGCCGAAGTATCCCAGCGCCTGGCGCACAGCCTGGTAGTAGAGCCGCTCCCGCGGCGCGCGCGCGGTGGCGGGCGAGCTGCCTGAGGTCCGCACGTGCACGAAGTGCGCCGCCTTTTCCGCGGCGTGGTCGATCGAGCCCGCGGAGAGCGCGACCACGTCGGGTTCCGCGGGCGCCGGTGGGCCGGGCTGGAGGACGCGCGTGTCGATCTCCCGGCGCAGGATCGTCCGGCCCTGCCGGGCCAGCCAGAAGCGGGGGTGGGAGAGCGCCGCTCCGGCCATGACCGTGAGCCGGTTGAGGTCGGGGAGGGGCAGGTCGAGGAACTCGCACAGGGTCCCGACGAGCTCGACGACCTGGTCGCCGAGGTAGCCGCTCAGGTCGACGCTCCACCCGTCGCGGTCCTCGGAGAGCCGGTTTTCCTCCCAGTAGAGCTGGGACTGGATGCGGGCGAGCGGCGTGGCATTGAGCACGCAGAACCGGCCGCGCAGCCAGGGATCGCGGCCGCCGCCGAACCGGAGAACCTCGGCGAACTGCTCGAGGCCGTCGCGCGCCAGGCGGTCGTACACGGACGCGACGTTCTGAAAGACCACGGTGTACGGGGCCTCGACCCCGCGCGCGCGGCAGGCGAGCTGGAAGCGGCGGGGCAGGCCTTCGGCGACGTGGAGTTCGCCGAACAGCACGACCACGCGGGTTTGCGGATGGCGCTGGACGAAGCGGGCGAGAAGCTCGCCGGCGTGGCGGTCGCGGCGCTCGAGGCGCAGAGGCCCCGCGGCCCGCGAATTGAGCGCGAGCACGGGCAGCGAGGCGCGCCGCGCGTGATCGAGCAGCGGGCCGTAGGAGGTCCAGGAGAACCCCCACGTACGCTCCCAATGCACGGCATCGAGGAACTCGGGCTCCGCGAGCTCGCCGCGCAGGTAGCGATCGAGCGCGCGCTGATGGCGTGAGAGGACCATCTCGACGCCGAGCGCGATGGCGGGCGATGGGCCGCCCGCCGGGCCGCCGCTCCCCGCGGCGAGTTGCTCGAGCAGGCGCAGGGGAAGGCGCTGCGCCTGGCGCAGCGTGTGGAAGTCCGCGACGAAGATCACGCGGGAAGCCGCCGCGGCCTCGAGCAGCTCCCCGCGCGAGGAGACGCGGTCGAAGCGCCCGGTGGCCCGGCGTAGCGCCTCACGGTAGCGTCCCATCTCGGCGCGTTCGCGCAGAGCCGCCACGGACAACTGGGCCCGCGCGCGCTTCACCAGCCGCCGCTGGATCGCGATCAGCTCCCGTCGGACTTCGTCCACCCGAATTTCTCCTTTGCCGCGGCGCGGGGCGCGAGTAGAATCTGCGCCCCTATGGACGAACACGAAATCGACATCCAGCTCATGCTCGGGATCAAAGAGGGCGACAAGAAGGCCTTCGAGTCGCTCTACCAGCGCTACCGGTCCCGCCTCTTCAACTACCTGTTCCGCCTGAGTTGGAACCGCCACACCGCGGAGGACTGCCTGCAGGAAGTGTTCTACCGGATCTGGCGCTCTGCAGGAGATTATCGGATCGAGGGCAAGGCTTCCTCCTACATCTTCAGGATCGCCCACAACTACTGGATCAACGAGGGGAAGAAGAAACGCCCGAGTCTGTTCGGAAATCTCGCCGGGAACGACGAGGAAGGGGAGTCCCCGGAAGCGCGGGTGGAGGGGAGCGAGCCCCGGCCCGAGGAGGGGATGATGCGCCGAGAGGTGCAGAAGCAGGTCCGCAGCGCGCTCGATGGGCTCCCCGACCACGAGCGCGAGGTCGTGCTGCTCAGCGAGTTCGAGGGATTCAAATACGAGGAGATCGGGCGGATCCTCGGCATCCCGGAAGGCACGGTCAAATCCCGGATGTTCTCCGCCGTGCGCAGGCTGCGCGAGCGGCTCCATCCCTATCTCGAGGAAGGCAAGCCGGCGGGAGAGTAGGTGGCGCCAATGTCGGATTCGTCCTTGCGCGAGGCGTCGGCTCAGACCAACCCCGCCGCCTCGAGCGCAGCGACGAGCTTCTTCTCGTTCTCCTCGCTCATGCCACAGAGCGGGGCCCGCAGCTCCCCGGTGATCTTCCCCATGTGCTTGAGCGCGGTCTTCACCGGAATCGGATTCGATTCGATGAAGAGCGCCTGCACCACCGGGTAGGTCTTGTAGTGCAGGTCGCGGGCACGCGCGAGATCACCCTGCAGGAACGCGCCACAAAGGCCCGCGATCTCGCCCGGCATCACGTTGGCCGCCACCGAGATCACGCCGACGGCGCCGAGCGCCATCATCGGCAGCGTCAGGCCGTCGTCCCCGGAGAGCACGGTGATCCCGCTCCGCAGGCGGATTTGCGAGACCGCATCGGCGTTGCCGCCCGCCTCCTTGATCGCCACCACGTTGCGCTCCTGGGCCAGCGCGGCGACCGTCTCCGGCGCCATGTTCACCCCGGTGCGGCCCGGGACGTTGTAGAGCACGATCGGCAGCTTCGTCGCCCCGGCCACGGCGCGGAAGTGCTCGATCAGTCCGCGCTGCGTCGGCTTGTTGTAGTACGGCGTCACCACGAGCGCGCCGTCCACGCCGAGCTTTTCCGCGGACTGGGTCTCGGCGATCGTGCGCGCGGTGTCGTTCGAGCCGGTGCCCGCAATCACGGGAATTCGCTTGCCGACCGCCTGCACCACGGCGGAGATCGTCTCGCGGCGCTCCTCGTCGCTCATGGTCACCGCCTCTCCGGTCGTCCCGCAGGCGACGATGCCGTTCGTCCCCGAGCGCAGATGCCAGTCCACCAACTCCCGCACCTTGTCGAGGTCGACCTTGCCGTTGCGGAACGGAGTGACGAGCGCGACGATCGATCCCTTGAACATGCCGGTTGCCTCCTCAACTCAGGACCCTCGTCCGGCTGCGCAGGCTTCCCGCGCGCGGACCCCTCCGACGGCGACCGAGACCCCTCCGGCGGCGATCGAGACGGCTATTCGCCGATGCTTCCCGCCACCGCCCCAGCCACGGCGTTCGCCATCGCGCGGATCACGCGGGCGTCCTCGCCCTCGATCATGACCCGCGCCAGGGGCTCGGTCCCGGAGTAGCGCAGGAGCACGCGCCCGCGCCCGCCCAGGGCCCGCTCCGCCGTCGCCACTGCCGCGGCGACCTCGGGAATTCCTTCGAGCGGCGGCTTTTCCCGCACCCGGACGTTCACCAACACCTGGGGGAACTTGCGCAGCACGCGCGCCAGGCGGCCGAGCGGCTCGCCGGCCGCGCGCGCGACCTCGAGCAGCCGCAGCGCCGTGCGAATGCCGTCCCCGGTGGTCGCGTCGTCGAGGAAGATCACATGCCCCGACTGCTCGCCTCCGAGCACGAAGCCGTCCCGCAGCATCCGCTCCAGAACCCAGCGATCGCCCACCGGCGTACATACCAGAGCGATCCCCGCCTCGTCCAGCGCGAAACGCAGACCGAGATTGCCCATCACCGTCGAGACCACCGTGCGGCCGGGAAGCCGCCGGCGCTCGGCCAGGTGCCGGCCGACGATCGCGAGCACGTGGTCGCCGTCGAGCACCGCGCCGGTCTCGTCCACCGCCATCGCGCGGTCGCCGTCCCCGTCGAAGGCGAAGCCGGCGTGCGCGCGCAAACGCCGCACCGCCCGGGACAGGACCTGGGGATGGAGCGCCCCGCACCGGCGATTGATGTTCGTCCCGTCCGGCGCGTCGTGGAGCACCCGCACCTCCGCGCCGAGCCGCCGGAACACCTCGGGAGCCGCCGCCGAGGCCGCCCCGTGCGCAACGTCGAGCACCACGCGCACCCCCCCGAGACCGCCCCTCCGGCCGAACCGGCGCACGAGCCCGGCGACGTATCCCTCGACCCTCGCCTCATCGCGCGCAATCCGCCCGATCGCCGCGCCGACGGGCCGAGGGGCAGCCGCCCACTCCTCGGTCGCGCAGGCCGCCTCGATCCGCCGCTCCGCCTCGTCGGGGAGCTTCAGACCCTCGGGGGAGATCAGCTTGATGCCGTTGTCCTCGAACGAATTGTGCGAGGCGGTGATCATCGCCCCGAGGCGCACGCCGCGCGCGCGCGCGAGATGGGCCAGCGCCGGCGTGGGCAGCACCCCGAGGTCGACCACGTCCCACCCGGCGCTCGTCAGGCCCGCCGAAAGCGCCGCCGCGATCATGTCTCCCGAAGCCCGCGTATCGCGCCCGACCAGGACGGTCCGCGAACGCGAGCTCTCCGGGGCGCACCGAAGCGAGCCGGAGAGCCGATTCGCCAGCGGATTGTGGAACCGCTTCGGCTCCGCTGCGAGCAGGGCGCCGACCACGCGCCCGATCCGCACCACCTGCTCGGGCCGCAAAGGTCCCCGATTCGCCACCGCCCGAACCCCGTCGGTGCCGAATTGCACTTCCGAGTCACGCGCCGTTGCCATCACACGTTCCCAATCCCAGCGCGGCGGGCGCCGCAGGCCTACCCCGCTATCGTTCCCGGCCAGCCGGGCCGCCACCGACCCATCCGTAGAATCCGGACCCTCCGTATTACACACCGGCAACATCGTCGAGTTTGCGACGATCTTCCTGGAGGTAATCCGTAAAATCCGTGGAATCCGTAGTTCGGTCCATTGCGGCGGGGGCCGCGCCGCGTAGCCCGTGGTTCCGTCGGTTGCGGCGCAGACTCGCACGCAAATCGTCACTTCGCGGTGCGGATCGCGAACTCCAGCTCGTTGCCGTTCGCCAGGCGCACGTCGGGGGTCTTCTCGTTGAGCACCTCCAGCTTGAGCGGAGGCTTGAAGCTGTCGCCCGGCTGCATCTGGTCGGGATCCCGATAGAGCGCGAACAGGTCCGCGTACAGCACCAGGTCGGTCTCCTTGAGCTCGGCGATCTGCGAGCGCGGGCCGCGCACGCGCACCGCCAGGATCTCCGGCTCCGGGTTTTCCAGGCGCAGGGGGAGCGCGATCGGCCGCAGCACGTGGACTTTCAGCTTGTACTCCTGCACCACTTCCTCCTCCTGGATCGAGAAGCGGAGCGTGATCCGGGAGTCTGACTGGACCGCGGCCCCGTCGAGGCTCCCGACGATGGTGGTGACCTGGCTGAATTCCTCCGCCTGGTCCGTCACGTCCACCCGCGCCACCTGGATCTCCCGGTACTTGCCCACGACCGAGCTCGGCCCGCGCACGTCGACGAACGTCGGCGTCGCGGTCACGTCCAGGATGCGGAAGCCCGCCCGCGGCGCGCCGGTCCAGCAGTCGGCGGTGCGCACCCGCATCCGCTGCACGCCTTCCTTGACCAGCGTCACGCGCACCGAGGCCGGCAGGGCGCGCACCTGGACGTTTCCCGGCATGCCGAACTCCCGCGCGCCGAGCACGACTTCCTGCATCAGCGGCTCGTCGCCGATCTGCACCTGGCTGAGGAGGATCCGGCACGAGAGCGACCGGCGCGCCACGTCGCGCAGGGCGCTGCGGGAGCCGTAGACCTGCAGGCGGACGTGCTGGACGTCGTTGCCCGTGGGGTCCTGGATGCGGGTGGTGAGGACCCCCGGGGGGGCCTCGACCACGATCGGGACCAGCGGGATGTCGGACTCGCCCGTGTCCTGGGCGTAGGCGTAGAACCAGACGAGGAGGGCGAGCAGAGCGGACATCGCCGCGGTCTGCAGATTGGCAAAGAGGGAACGGGTGAAGGGGGTCAACTTTTCCCTCCCCGCTCGGCGTCGGCGTCGGGAGGAACGGGCACGACCTTGCCGGGCGCGCAGAGCTCGCGGAGCATCTTCTCGAGCCGTTCCCGATCGAGGTCGGGGAAGAGTTCGCCGCGGTGGCAGGCAGAGATGCGCCCGGTCTCCTCGGAGACGATCACGACGATGGCGTCGCTCTCCTCGGAGAGGCCGATGCCCGCGCGGTGGCGGGTTCCGAGCGACTTGGAGAGGTTCGGGTTCTCGGTGAGGGGGAAGCGGCAGCCGGCGGCGGCGATCTTGCCTTCCCTCAGGATCACGGCGCAGTCGTGGAGGACGGTGCCGGGGTAAAAGATGGTCTCGAGCAGCTCGCTGGAGACGCGGGCTCCGATCTGGACGCCGCCCTGGACGTAGCCGCCCAAGCCGACATCGCGTTCGATGGCGACGAGCATGCCGATCTGGTTCTTGGAGAGGCGGATGGTGGCCTTGACCAGCTCGTCGATGACGCGCCCCTCCGCGTCGGCGAACCCGAAGAACGGGTTCTGGCCGATCCTCATGAGGCCGCGGCGCAGCTCGGGCTGGAAGAGGATGATCAGCGCGATGACCAGTCCGGGGAGGAACTGCTCGAGGATGTAGCGAATGCGCTCGAGTTGGAGGTGCTGGGTGATCCACATGAGGCCGACGAAGGTGAGGGCGGTGAAGAAGACGAAGCCGCGCAGGAGCCCGGCCGCGAGGGTGCCGCGGAGGAGGCGCAGGGCGACGTAGAATGCGATCGTGAGGATGGCGATCTCGGCGAGGGCGATCCAGAGGCCTTGGGGGTCGCCGAAGAGGTCGATCATGCGGCCTCCGGCGGCAGGTGGGCGACGGCGTCGGCCACGGCGGCGACGCGGGCCATTTCGGCGACGTCGTGGACGCGCACGATCGAGGCCCCGAGGAAGGCGGAGATCGCGACCGCGGCGGCGGTGCCCTCGAGGCGCCGGCTTACCGGCAGGTCCAAAATGCGTCCGAGAAACGCCTTGCGGGAGGCGCCCACGAGGACGGGACGGCCGAGGGCGACCAGGCGGTCGAGCCCGCGAAGCAACTGCAGGTTGTGCTCGAAGGTCTTGCCGAAGCCGATGCCGGGGTCGAGCGCGACCGCCTCCGGGTCGATCCCGGCGGCGACGGCGGCGGCGAGCCGCGCGGCGAGGAACTCGCCCACCTCGGCGACGACGTCGCGGTAGTCCGGCGCGAGCTGCATGGAGCGGGGCTCGCCTTTCATGTGCATGAGTACGACGCCGGCGCGGGCGCGGGCGACGACCGCGGCCATCTCCGGATCGGCGAGGGCCGAGACGTCGTTGACCACGCGGGCGCCGAGGTCGAGGGCGGCGCGGGCGACCGAGGCGCGGCGGGTGTCGACCGAGACCGGGAGGTCGGTCCGGCGGACCAGGTCGCGGATGATGGGGAGGACGCGGGCGGCTTCGAGGTCGGGGGGGACGGGGTCGGCCCCCGGGCGGGGCGACTC
>Ga0209514_10002428_pt1 | contig 28794 bp, 26 predicted proteins | sample Subgrocontami58m_FD_187452 | JGI IMG/M metagenome (GOLD analysis project Ga0209514, IMG submission 187452) | Subsurface groundwater microbial communities from S. Glens Falls, New York, USA - GMW37 contaminated, 5.8 m (SPAdes) (version 3) | ecosystem: Environmental > Aquatic > Deep subsurface >...
GAGCGGCTCGAGCTGCCGGTCGTCGTGGACGCCGACGCGCTCTTCGGGCTCGAGCCGGGCGCGTGGAAGGCTCGCGCCGTGCTCACGCCTCACGCCGGGGAGCTGGCGCGCCTGCTCGGCCGCGACGCCGCCTGGGTCAACGCCCACCGGCTCGAGGCGGCCTCCACAGTGGCCGAGCGCTTCAGCTGCGTGTGTCTGCTCAAGGGCGCGGACACGATCGTCGCCGCGCCCGGGGAGGGCGCGCTCGTCTGCGACCTCGGCCCGCCCTCGCTCGCGACGGCGGGCTCGGGCGACGTCCTGAGCGGGATCCTCGCCGCCTTTCTCGCCAAGGGGCTCGAGCCCCGCCTCGCCGCCGCCGCCGCCGCGGCGGCGCACGGCGTCGCCGCCACGCTCGTTCCGCACCAGGCTGGCCTCGTCGCCTCCGACATCGTCGAGCACCTGCCCGCGGCCCTCGGCTGAGCCCACCCACGAAAGCCTGCGGCTCACGGCTACGGCGGTCGGCCGGTGCACGTCCATCTGCCTTCCAGGGAGAATGTGGGCGTGGCCCGCTCGGAGATCACGATCGACCTCGGCGCCGTGCGTCGCAACGCACGCACCCTGCTGCGCGTGCTCGACGGAGCGGAGCTTTGGGCCGTCGTCAAGGCAAACGGCTACGGCCATGGCGCGGCCGACGTCGCCGGCGCGGCACTCGGGGCGGGGGCGACGGCACTCTGCGTCTCCACCGTGCCGGAGGCGCTCGCGCTGCGCGACGAGCTCGGCGGCGTCCGCGTGCTCGTCATGGGCCCAGCCGCGAACCGGGAGGTCGCGCAGGCGCGCGACGCCGGGCTCGAGCTCGTTGTCGCCGACGGCGAGGTGCCGGACGGCATCCGCGTCCATCTCAAGCTCGACACCGGGATGGGCCGCTGGGGCCTCTCCGAGCTCCCCGCGCCCGGCCGCGAGGTGGTCGGCCTGATGAGCCACTTCGCGAGCGCCGACTCGGACGCCGCCTTCACCCGCTGGCAGATCGAGCGCTTCCACGCGACGACCGACGCCTTCGCCCATCTCACCCGGCACATCGCGAACAGCGCGGGCGCGCTCCGCTACCCCGAGGCGCGCTTCGACGCCGCCCGGTGCGGGATCGCCCTCTACGGCCTGTCGCCGTTCGGCGAGGATCCCGCCGCGGACGGGCTCGAGCCCGCGCTTCGCTGGGATTCCGAGCTGGCACAGGTGAAGCTGCTCCAGTCCGGCTCGAGCACCGGCTACGGTCGTCGCCACATCGCCGGGCGGCCGACGTGGATCGGGGTCGTTCCGGTCGGCTACGCGGACGGCTTCCGGCGCGACCTGACGGGGACGGAAGTGCGCGTCGCGGGCGAACGGCGCCGTGTCGTCGGCACGGTCTCGATGGACGCTTTCGCCGTCGAGCTCGACCGCGAGCTGCCGCCCGGGACCCCGGTGACGATCGTCGGGCCCGGAATCGGGCTCGACGAGCACGCCCGCGTCGCCGGCACGATCGGGTACGAGCTCGCCTGCGGCCTCAACGCCGATCCCACGCGGGCGCGCCGCGTCGTCGTCGATGGATGAGCTCGTCTCCGAGCTGCTCGGCGGGGAGGACGCGTGGATCGTCGGGGGCGCACTCCGCGACGAGCTGCTCGGGCGGCCGGTGCTCGACCTCGACGTCGTCTGCCGCGAGCCGGAGCGGGCGGCCCGTCGCTACGCGAAGCGCACGGGCGGCGCCCCGTTCCCGCTCTCCGAGCGCCACGGCGCCTGGCGGGTCGCGCTCGAGGCGGGCCGCACCGTGGACTTCACGCCGTTGCCGGAGCGGATCGAGGACGATCTCGCCACGCGCGACTTCGCTCTCAACGCGATCGCCGCGCCGGTCGGCGGTGGCGCGCTGCTCGACCCCTACGGTGGCCGGGCCGACATCGAGGCACGGGCGATCCGAGCCGTCTCCGACACCGTGTTCGCCGACGACCCGCTGCGACTGCTGCGCGCGGTGCGGCTCGAGGACGAGCTCGGCTTCAGGCTGGACGGGCACACCGAGGAGCTCGTACGTGCGCACGCCGAACGGGTCCGCGAGCCTGCGGGCGAGCGGATCCTCGCCGAGCTCCGCCGGCTGTCGCCCGCCGGGTACCGCCGGCTTGCCGAGCTCGGCCTGCTCACGCCGCTGGGCGGGTCGCTCGACGGCCCGCTCGACGCGCTCGACGACCCCGACTTCCGCCTCGTCGCGGTCTTCGGCAGGTCGCTGCGCAGCCTGCCGATCTCGAACGATCTCGCCCGCTACGCGACCGCGCTGCTCCGTGCCGAGCCGCCGGTGGACGGCGGCGCGCGCGCGCTCCACCGCTTCCGCCATGCAACCGAGCCGTGGGCGCTCGACGCGCTCGCGTTCCTCGGCGTGCCGGAGCTCGCGCCGGCGGTCGAGGCGGCCCGGCTGGCCGACCCCGCTGAGCCGCTCGTGCGCGGCGACGAGCTGGGCCTCGCGCCGGGGCCGGAGATCGGACGTATGCTCAGGCTGATCGAGGAGGAGCGCGCATGCGGAACGATCTCGACCCGGGAGGAGGCGCTGGCACTGGCCCGCCGGGAGGCACAGCTCTGAATCTGGACCGCTTCGCCCGCGAGGCCGAGCGGCTCGCCCTGCACCAGGATGCCGGCGCGGCAGCGCTCGCCGAGCGCGTGCGCCGCATCACGGAGCCTCTGACAGGCGACGAGCGCGCGCTCGACGCGGGCTGCGGTGCCGGAGCGCTCGCGCTTGCGCTGGCGCCCCTCGTCCGCGAGGTCGTCGGTGTGGATCTCGTTCCCGAGCTGCTCGAGCAGGCGCGCCGGCGCGCACCCGCGAACGCGACCTTCGTGGAGGGTGACGTCGAGAAGCTGCCGTTCGGGCGCGGCGAGTTCGATCTCTCGGGCTGCCTGCGCGTTCTCCACCACGTTGCCAGGCCCGAGCTCGTCATCTCCGAGCTCGGGCGCGTGACACGGCCGGGGGGCCACATCCTCGTCGTCGACCAGCTCGGCGCCACCGATCCGCTCGCTCAGCTCGAGCGCGACCGCTTCGACCGCACGCGCGACCCCTCGCACCGGCGCAGCCTGCCGGACGCCGACATCCGGGCCCTGCTCGAGATGAACGACCTCGTTGTGCTCCGCAACGAGCTCGGGTTCGAGGAGCGCGAGCTCGAGTCGTACCTCGATCGCGCCGGGCTCTCCGGCCCGGAGCGCGAGCGCGCCGCCGCGCTCGCCCCAGGCCCTTCCTGGCAGGTCGAGGTCGGCTGGTACCTCGCGCGGAAGCCCGGCGGCTAGAGACGCCGTCGGGTCAGAGCGGCCGGTAGCCGAGGCGGCCGACGACGCGGGCGTAGAGCCCGGGTAGCACGGCCTGCCCGATCGAGAGCAGCCGGTACGGGAACCAGGGCACCGTGATCTCGCGCTTGTCGTGCTCGACCGCGTTCGCGATCGCCGTCGCGACTTGCGAGGCTTCGATCACGAAGCGGCGCGCCAGCCGGCTCCGCAGCGTCGTCTGCTGTGGAAAGCCCTCCGTCTCCACGAAGCCGGGAAGGACGGTGTGGACGGCGATGCCCCTGGCGCGGAGGAGCGCCGCTGCGGAGCGTGAGAACGCGAGCTGCGCGTGCTTGGAGGCGGTGTACGGGCCGGCTGGAGCGAAGGCGACGGTGCCGGCGACCGAGACGACGTTGACGACGTGCGCGTCGCCGGCCGCCTCGAGGGCGGGCAGGAAGGCGCGCAGGCACCAGATTCCGCCGAGGTAGTTGGTATCCATCACCTGCTCGATCAGCTCCGGCTCGACGTCCACGAAGCTGCCGCGGCCCGGGATGCCGGCGTTGTTGACGAGCAGTCCGATCCGCGGGTGGCGCTCGATCACCGCGGCGGCGGCCCGCTCCACGTCGGCGCGGACGGAGACGTCGCAGAGCTCGTACTCGCCGCCGATCGCCTGCGCGAGCGGCTCCAGCCGCTCGGCCCGCCGCGCGAGCAGCACGCAGTGCCAGCCGCGCGAGGCGAGCTCGCGTGCCGTCGCCTCGCCGATCCCCGACGAGGCACCCGTGATCACCGCGACCCGCTTACCGCTCACGTCAGGCAGCCTAGCCGTCCGTGGCCCGGCAGACCTGCACGACCTGCCGTGCCTCCGCGGTGCGGCCGCTCGTGTCGGTGACGACGGCGCGCAGCTCGTGCCTGCCCGCGGTGGCGCTCGTCGTCCGCCACGTCGCCGCGTAGAGCCCGGCATCGCGCCTGCGCGCGGTCGCGAGCCGCCGGGCTCCGTCGAGGAAGCGCACGGATGCGATCCGCAGCGGCGCCGAGGCGACGACGTCGAGCCGTTCGCTCGCCTCGAGGCAGCGACTGTTGGCGTTGGGCGTGAGCCAGGTCACGGCGGGGCCGGCGACGACCCGGAGCCGCCGGTCGGCGATCGTGGTGTTCGGCAGCAGCACATCGCCCGAGGTATTGACGTTCTTCGCCTCCTGGAAGTCGGACGCCGAGACGATGAGCTGCCGCTTCCCCGCCTTCAGCGCCGGCGCCTCCGCCGGCAGCCGGAAGAGCGCGATCCCCGAGCCGGGGTCGTAGGCGCTCGCGCCGATGGTCACGCCTGCGTACGAGATCACGAGCGAGTAGGGATTGGCGCCCGCGCCGTCGTCGAGCACCAGCACGGCGAGCGTCGGGCGGCCCGTCGAAACGCGCACGGTGAGGAGGTGGGCGAGCGGCGGCGTGACGTCGTTCACCCAGGAGCGCAGCACGTACGAGCCTCCGCGCGGGGCACCGGTGAAACGGTCACGGCCCGAGTCGACCGAGACGTAGTACGTCCCCGGGGTCGGGAAGGACGTCGAGGCGGCGCCGATGTCGAGTGGGTAGTCGGGCGTGAGCTGGTTCACGTTCACCGGCGTGCCGGCGTAGCCCTGGACGTCGTTCTCGTCCTTCGAGCCGAGCAGCCAGGGGTGCACGAGCGAGCCGTCGGATGCGGAGACGACCGCCGCGCCTGCGTTCGCGACGGGCCGCTCGAGGTCGAAGCGGTAGAGCGTCTCGGCACCGTTCTCGCGCACCGGCACGTCTCCGTACACAGGTGGTTGCCCGAACGCGGCTCCCGGGTACCGGTACGTCGCCGCGCGAGAGACGCCGCGGCGCGTGTCCCCGCGCTGGATCGTGCGCAGCCGCACCACGGGTGACGACTCGAGCCGGGGCCGCGTGACGAAGAAGGCGTACGGAACCTTGCGGACGGTCGCGCCGCGGCGCAGGAGCAGGAAGCCGTAGGCGTCGCCCGCCGCCGCGTCCGCGCCCGCATGCACGACCACCGGCACCTCGGCCGTCCCGCCCGGCGCGAGCGTGACGAACGAGGGGACCTCGAGCGCAGCGCCCGCCGGCTGGGACTGCGGGCGCAGCTCGACCGTCCACGTGCCGCCCCCGCCCGCGTCGGCGACCGAGAGCAGCTGTGCCCGCTCGGCCGGGCCGCCGTTGACGTTCAGGTCGCCGAACGAGAGCGATGTCGGGCTCGTGAAGACCTGCGGGTCGTCGGCCGCGACGACGTCCACCAGCCCGCCGCCCGCGAGCAGCACGGACGCCTCCGTCGTGCGCGCGGTGTCGGCCCACGCGGGGCCGGCCGTCGAGACGAGCGCGGAGCGCACCTGCGCCGGGGACCAGCTCGGATGGCGCTCGAGAAGCAGTGCCGCCGCGCCCGAAACGTGCGGTGCCGCCATGCTCGTCCCGTCGAAGACGGCGAAGGGGCCTCCTGAGCGTGTGGACGTGGCTGAGAGGATCTGGCCGCCCGGAGCGGCGAGGTCCGGCTTGAGCAGGTGCCCGAACGCCGTCGGCCCCTCTGCGGAGAAGCTCGTCACCACACCGCTCCGTCCCGTGAGGAGCGCTTGGGGGCTCCGGCCGATCCGCACGGGCGCACGACCGCCGAGGCCCGCCAGGTACGCGCGCAGGCGCTCGCCGTCGAGGTCGGCGATCGTGCCCGCCGGAATCGACAGGCGGGCCGGGACCGCGTTCGCCTCGCCGGCGCGGTTGTCCACGAAGACGATTCCGATCGCGCCGGCCGCCTGGGCGCGGCCCGCCTTCGACGCGAACGTGCACTCGCCCCGCGAGACGAGCGCGAGCGCTCCGGCGAGCGCGCCCGGCCGGAGCGCGCCCGGCCCGCCGTCCGGGTTCGCCGCGGGGCCGCAGAGCCGGCGGCCTAGCGGTGCGCCATCCGTGCCGACGAGCGAGCCCACGTCGACGAGAGCCTGGTCGGCGGAGCCCCAGGCGGCCGGAGCCTTTCCACCGCCCGCGCCGGCGAACGGAATTCCCTGGAGGCTCGCCGGCGCGCCCGCCACGTCGAGCGCGGGCGCGAAGACACGGTCGTTCGAGACGGCAGCGACCGAGATCGCCTCCGGCGCCGTTCCCGGCGAGCCGGACGAGCCGGCTCCGTAGTCGTCGCGGTCGTTCCCCGCCGAGACGACCGGAACGACGCCGGCGAGGGCGACGTTGCGGATCGCCTCGACGAGCACGTCGTTCACCGGCTCGGACTGCGGCCCGCCGCCGGAGAAGTTGATCACGTCCATGCCGTCGGTGACCGCGGCCTCGAAGGCCGCCACGATCTCGGGCGAGTTCGCCTGGTTGCCGAGAGGCGTCGGCACGTTGAAGACGCGGTAGTTGCCGAGCCATGCCTTCGGCGCGACGCCGGAGAGGCCGGCCGTCGCGGGATGGTCCGCACCGGCGGGAGCCTCGGTGCCCTGGGCTCCGGCGGCGATCCCGGCGACGTGCGTGCCGTGGAAGGACTCCTTCGGGTCGAGCGGCAGCCTGCCCGCGCGGCCGCTGCCCGGGCCGGGGAAGGCCCGCGCGACGATCACCTTCGGCGTCGTCCACTTCGTGCCGCCCTTCGGGAAGCCGGGCGGGTACGCGAGACCGGCCGGGTCGAGGAGCCGGCTCTCCTGGTCGAGGCCGTCGTCGACGATGGCGATCTTCACGCCTGCGCCTCCCGCGCGCCCTGGGCCGCCGAGACGATCGGCGCCGATCAGGGCGGGGCTGCGGTCGAGAGCGAGCGTGTAGCGGTAGCTCGGATAGACGCGCGCGGCGAACGGGAGCGCGACGAGCTCGGAGAGCCGGCGCGCGGGCAGCTCGACGGCGAGTCCGTCGAGCACGATCCGGTAGCGGCGTGAGACGGTTGCCTCCGGGATCGCCCGCATGAGCACGGCGACCGCCGCCCGCTGCGCCGCCTCGAGCCGCGCGAGGTAGATGCGAGAGGAGAGGCTCGACGCATTCAGCCGGCGTACCGTCCCACGCCCGGAGAGCGTCCGGCCGAAGGCGGCGAGCGGTGGGTCGGGCAGCGTCACGATCACGCGCACGCGGCCCCGGCTGTGCGCCGCCGGCACCGCGATCATGCCCGCTCGGACGAGTGGCGTCGCGAGCTCGCCCTGCGGGCGTGCGAGGGGCTGGAAGCCGGCCGCCGCGGGAGCCGCGAGGAGCAGCGCCGCGGCGAGGGGAGCAAGGGAGGCGGCGCGACGCACGGAAGAGGCAGGGTAGCGACTAAACTCGCCCGCATGGCCGGAAGGTTCGAGGGGAAGACCGGGCTCGTGCTCGGGGTCGCCAACAAGCGCTCGATCGCGTGGGCGATCGCACGGCGCCTCGCGGACGAGGGTGCCAGCCTCGCGTTCACGTATCAGGGGGAGCGGATCGCCGACAACGTTCGCCAGCTTGCCGCGACGATCGGAAGTCCGCTCGTGACCGAATGCGACGTCCGCTCCGATGCCGACATCGCGCGCGTCTTTGCCGAGACGGCGGAGGCGTTCGGTGGCGGCCTCGACCTGCTGGTCCACTCGGTCGCCTATGCGGCGGCGGAGGACCTCGAGGGCCGCTTCGTCGATACGCCGCGCGACCGGTTCTGGATGGCCGTGGACATCAGCGCCTACTCGCTCGTCGCCTGCGCGCGGGCGGCCGAGCCGCTCATGGAGGCGCGCGGCGGCGGCTCGATCGTGACGATGACCTACCTCGGCGGGGAGCGCGCCGTGCCCCACTACAACGTGATGGGCGTCGCCAAGTCCACCCTCGACTCGTCCGTGCGCTACCTCGCCTGGGATCTCGGCCAGAAGAACATCACGGTCAACGCCATCTCCGCGGGCCCGGTGCGGACGCTTGCAGCCCGCTCGATCGCCGGCTTCCCGACCATGGAGGCGATCGTCGAGGAGCGAGCCCCGCTGCACCGTGCGATCTCGGCGGAGGACGTTGCGGCCGGGGCCGCCTACCTGCTCTCCGCCGACGCGGCGAACGTGACCGGAACGACGCTCTACGTCGACTCCGGCTACCACTCGATCGGGATGTAGCTACCGGCGGGCGCGCACCGCTCGCAGCGCGACCCCGACCGGCTTGCCGAACTCCTCCACGAGCGCGCTCGACTCGACGGCGACGAGATGCCAGCCCTCGCGCCCGAGGGCGAAGCGCAGCGTGCGCGGCTCGGCGACCCGGTCGATCAGCTCGAGCCGGCCGTCCACCGAGAAGCGCCCGGAGATCGGGACGCGGGCGGCGACGTCGAGCTCGACCGCGCGCCCGTAGACCCAGAAAGCTGCGTAGCGGTCGCGCGCCGCCCAGCCCGAGAGCGGGAAGAAGCGCCAGCCGGAGCAGAAGACAGGCGGGCCGGGCTCGACGTCGAAGCGCTCCGCGGGACCGTCGTCGCGCACCCACAGCGTCGCAGGCGGGTCGGAGGCGACCGGGTGGAAGCCGTTCCGCGCGAGCCCGCGCAGGGCGAAGGCGAGCGTGTCGGGGACGAAGCGGTTGCCCACGAACAGGCCGGCGTGCACGAGCACGGCGCGCACCTCCAGCCGCCGGAGGAGGGCCGGAGCGCCGTGCGTCCAGTCGCCGCAGTTCAGGCGCTGAAGCGCGCGTGCGACCTCGGCGGCCTTCGTGTCCGCCACGGTTGAGTAGCCGCCCGGCCGCTCCCGATGCGCCTGCAGGGTGTAGTACTGGTAGACGCTGCCGTAGTGGCTGTCGGGCTTGAAGACGGGCAGCTCCACGACGCGGCCCGGCGGCTGGGAGCGAAGCGCCGCGTACGCCGCGTTGCCGGGATCCGCGGCGGAGGGCTCGTAGGGGAAGACGGCCAGGTCGAGGACGAGCACGGCGGCGGCGACCGCCGGTGCGACGCGCCAGCGGACGCGGGCGAGCGCGAACGCGACGAGCGCCGCGAGCGCGAGGCAGGCGACGGGCAGCAGCCGTCCCGGCACCCGCGGGTAGCGGAGCGGCGGCAGCGTGTGCCAGAGCACCTCGTAGAGCGGGGTGTTCGTGCCGAGCGCGAGCACGATCGGGACGGCGGCGCCGAGCCCGAGCAGGGTCGCGAGGCCCCGCCGGCGCGACCGCCAGAGCACGACGAGCCCCGCGAGCGCCCCGAGCGTCGTCGCCCAGCCGAGGTAGACGAAGCGCTCGCTGCCGTGGCGCGTCGAGCGTGCGAGCAGGTCGACCCAGTCGGCCGAATAGCCGCGAACGGCCGCGAGCGAGCGGCCGCCCTCGGCGATCGAGCCCTCGATCGTCGACTCGCGTACGAGCAGCCCGGCGCCCACCGCTGCGAGGACGCATGCGCCGGCCCAGAGGCGTGGGCGCGGCGCGCGTGTGCGGATCAGGGCGTACGCGGCGAAGAAGGGCACCGCGCCGAGCGCGAGGTGCACCTGCCCCGAGAGAGGGATCGAGACGAGCGCCGCCCCCGCGAGCGCGTAGCGCCGCTTCTCGAAGGCGAGCAGCGCACTGGGCAGCAGCACCGAGATCGGTCCCAGCAGGTGCTCGACGCTCTGGTTGACCCGGTACGGCGCGAGCGCGAACGCGAGCCCGCCGACGAGCGCGGCCCCGACCGGCAGGCCGAGCGCCCGCAGCCACCAGGCCGTCAGGCCGCCGGCGGCGCCGTAGAGGAGCAGCCCGAGCAGGTTCCAGGCGGCCACGGGGCCGAACAGCCGCTCGAGCGGCCAGAAGGGGACGCCGAGCGGCCACGCGGCGAAGTTGACCCGCTCCGCCGACTCCGGCTGGAAGGAGTAGTGATCGCGCCAGGGCGCGCGCCCGTGCTCGAGCTGGTCGCCGAGCAGCCAGAGATTGTAGACCGCCTGCAGGTGGTCTCCCGGCGCAGGGCCGCCGCGCCCTTCCTGCCCGGCGGCGCCGAAGTCGGAGCGGAGATGCGTGACCGTCGGCCATGTGGCGACGACCCCCGCGCCGAGGTAGAGCGCGAGGGCGAGCGCCACGACACGCGCGCGGCCGCGCGGATCGCGTCCACCTCCGGAAGCTCGCTGCCCGCGTAGGCTCATGCCGCGCGCACCGTATCGCCCCTGTCGATCAGGAAGGTGACGTCGAAGCCCTGTGCCGCCTCGCTGTTCCAGTCCGAGAGGAGCGGGATCCAGGGGCGAGAGAGACGAGCATCGAGGCCTCCTACGAGGCGCAGCACCATCGGTCGAGCACGAGCAGTTCGGGCAGCAGGCCGTCGGGGCGTGGGAACTGCTGCGAGATGTCTGCCACGGCGACCACCTTCGGCGGGCCGGAGCGACGGATGAACAGCCACTGGTCCGCCGTCCGCCAGTCAACAAGGAGCCAGCGCCCGTCGGGCGACCACGCGAGCTCGCCGAACACGCCGCTGCCGGCGAAGAGCTGGCGCGAGCTACCGGGCGGGTCGGCGTCGATCAGCCGCACCTCGCTCTGCCGGTCGGTCTGCTCGAGCGCGCCGAGGGGCTCGTAGCGCAGGTGCACCGCGAAGACGTGGCCGTTGCGTGCCCACGCTGCGGCGAGCGCGCTCGCCGAGCCGCGGAACGGGATTCGCCGGAGGAGTCTGCCCCGATCGTCGAAGATGCGAAGCGCCTTCGGCGCCGCGGCGAGAAGACGCTTGCCGTCGGCCGACCACGCAAGCTGGTACGGGAGATCGCGGCCGAGCGGCGCTCGCCAGAGCACCCGGTTCTCGTCGACGGCCACGAGCACGACCGCGCCGCCGGAGACGTACGCAAGCTCGTGCGGGCCACTGGGCTGCCAGGCGGGGGGCACGCTGAGCGCGTGGGGATCGAGCAGCCGGTCGCCCGTGCCGTCGCCCGCGACGATGCGCAGCCCCGAGCGCGCGAGGTACGCGATCCGGTAGCCGCTCGGCGCCCAGCGTGGCCAGGCGACGTCCCGGCGCGCCAGCGTCCAACGGATGTCGCCGCCGGGCTCGAGAGCGAGCAGCTCGTTGCGCTTCGTCGCGACGACGAAGCGGCCGCGGGGAGACCACGCTGCGTCCTCGTAGTCGCCGAGGCGCCGCTTGGAGCCGTCGGGGTGGACGACCCAGGCGCCTCCGTGTTCGGCCGAGACGACGAGCACCCGCCCGGGCGCCGGGAGGGAGAAGAGCGCCGGCTGGGCTTTCTCTACGCCGACCGTCTTCCGGATGCCGTGCAGAAGGGCCTGGCCCGGCGAGGTCACCGTCGCGGCCGCAACAGCCGCGACAGCGACGAGTGCGAGCGCTGGGACGAGGCGTCGCCGCGCGGGGGCGGGCAGCGGCTCGCGCTCTGCGAACGCGGTCGAGACGACGCGCCAGGCCCGCTCGCGCGCCTCGTGCTCGCCGGGGATCTCCACGTGCTCCAGCTCGCGCCTCACAGCCGTTCCTTCAGTTCGTCCAGGCCGCGGCGCAGGCGGGAGTTGACAGTGCCGCGCGGCAGGTCGAGGAGCCGCGCGATCTCGCCCGGCGTGTACTCGAGTAGGTGCCGGAGGACGATCACAGCGCGGTGCTCGGGCGAGAGAGAGGCGATGGCGGCGAGCAGCGTTTGCTCGACGCCCTCCCGCTTGGGCTCGGGAGCCGCCAGCGAGTCGGCGAGCTCGGCCGCGGCGCGCAGGGAGCGGGCGCGCGCCCAGTCGATCGCGCGGTTGACGACGATCCGGTGCAGCCACGGGCCGAACGGTCTGCGCCGGTCGAAGTGGTCGAGCGAGCGCACGGCGGCGAGGAACGCCTCCTGCGCGATGTCCTCGGCGGCGGCGGCGTCGTGGACGACCAGGTAGGCGGCGCGGAAGGCTCGGCCCCAGTGCGCGCGGAAGAGCGCCTCGAGGTCCGAAGCCGACCCGGCCTGGGCTCCTCGCACCCAGGAGCGCTCGTCCCGGCCTGAAGGCGCCACTGCAGGACTATACGGCCGCGTCTGGTGCGCAGGTCCACGATCGGAGTACGTTCCCGGCGGCCTGCGAGGTCCGCGGACCTCTTGGCGCGCGGCGCCCGTATCCGGGGCGATGATGCTCCTCGCAGCGCTTCTCGCCGCCCTCTCCCTCACCGCTCCACCGGCGAGGGTGACGGTCGAGCGAACGCTCGATTTGCCGACCGGACCGGCTGGCGGCTCGTTCGCGTTCACTGTGAGCGCGGTCTATCCCGATCGCGTCGTTCTCGTCGTCCCGCACGGCGCCGCGGTCTCCGTCGCCGCACGGAGCTTCGACGGGAGGATGGTGCTCGGCGCCTCGACCCGCCCCTGGCAGACGTCGTGCCGCCGCCGCGGGGCGGTCGACGTCTGCTCGCAGCCGCTGGAGTGGTGCCCGCTGACCGACGACCGCTGGCGGGCGACGGTCCGGAAGACGAGTGCCGCGCCGGCAGTCGTGCGCGTACGGCTCGTCTTCGTGACCTCGGGCGCGTAGGAGCCCGGCATCGGGGACCCCGAGCAGCGGCGTGCTTGGGACCCGAGATCGTCGCCTCGACCCGCTGACGCTCAGGCGGTCATCACGAAGCAGGCATCGTGGGAGGAGCGAGCGACGTGCAGCTGCTCGAGGCGGGCGCCGCGCGCGGTGAGGACGCAGAGTGTTCCCTGTGACAGCGACGGCGTCAGGATCACGCCCCAGCCCTGCTGGACGTTGAACGAGCCGGCTGGGACAGGTGCGGAGCGCAGCAGGCGGCCGTCGAGGGCGTGCACGCGGAGAACAGCGTCTTCACCGCTCGTGATAAACGCACGCCCGGCGAGAAAGGTGATGTGTTGGGGAGGTGCGTCGCCGTGAAGCGTGCGGACGAGTCGCACGTCGTGGTCCTCGTAGATCGCGAGCCGGCCGCGGTCGCCCGACGTCACCCAGACTCGAGCGCCACGCGGGTCGTAGCCGACGTCGTGGGCGAGGAACGGCGGCCGGACGCGGTCGATCACCCGCGGCCCGCTCGGGTGGTCGAGGCTGACGATCGCGATCTCGGCGCTCTTGCTCCCGAGCACCACCCAGAGTCGCCGGCCGAGCGGATCGAGCGAGAGATGACGCGCCGGGCCACCGACTTCGACCCACCGGACCACCCGGCGCGCGCGAAGGTCGACGATCGCCACCTGCCGGCGCTCCGAGTCGGTGACGTAGGCGAAGCGGCCGCCGGGCGAGATCGCGGAGTAGCGCGGAGCTTCGAACGGGCCCCGGATCGGGCGTACCTCGAGCGCGGAGTCGACCAGCGTCATTCTGCCGGAGGCGGTGTGAGCGACGAGCGCGGCGCTGCCGCCGATCGACTCGATGCTGCGCGGGTCGGCCGGAGTCTGGATGCTCTGATGGACGCGGCCGGTCGAGAGGCGAACCGCGACGATGCTCGACTCGAGATCGGCGGTCACGAGCGCGAGGGCGGTCCCCCCGGACGAGCGGGCGAGCGCGGGCGCGGCTCCGAGCAGAAGGGGCGCCGCTGCGCCCACGAGGAACTCCCGTCTGTCCATGCCCTCACTACGGCCGCGCGGGGCCGAGAGGTCCAGGGACCTTTCGGGGTCCCGGCGGTGTAGAGGAGGTGTCACCCGTTCGAAGGAGGCCGACCATGCTCAGACTGATCGCATTCGCACTCGTCCCGCTCGCGCTTGCGGCGGGCGTGGCAGCAGCAGGAGGCGGGCCGGCGCCGGGAATCGCGGCAGGCTGGGACGGCGCCGTCGATCTGTCCGGCACGACCCGGTACGTCGCGATACCGTCGGATCGCACGACCGCGATCGCCGCCGTGCGCACGAGCGATGGCCGCGTCCTGCGCTACGCGACGATACGCGGGACGTTCGGCGTCCCCGTCGTCGCCTTCGACGGGACGACGGAAGGCTTGTCGCGCGACGGGAAGACGCTCGTTCTCGCAACGTACGCCGGCGCCTCCGACCAGACGACACGCTTCGCAGTGCTTCGGGCGACGCCGCTGAGGCTCAAGAAGACGGTCACGCTCAACGGCACTTGGTCATACGACGCGCTCTCGCGCGACGGGCGCACGCTCTACGCGATCCAGTACGTCGGCACCGGGCCCAACCCGCGCTACGACGTGCGCGCGGTCAGTCTCGTCACGGGGAAGCCGATCGGCGGTGCCATCGTCGACAAGCGCAACCCGGACGAGGAGATGAACGGCGCGCCGTGGGCGCGGGCGTTCAGTGCAGACGGCGTCTGGGCGTACACGCTCTACGTCAAGCCGCGCGGCACCGCGTTCGTCCATGCGCTAGACACCGCCCGACGACGGGCGTTCTGTGTCGACCTACCGTGGCGCTCGAGCACGCAGGCCCTGTCGTCCGTGCGCCTGTCGCTCGCGGACGACGGCCGTTCGCTCGTGCTGTCGAAGGCGAGGTCGGGCCGGCTTGCGCTCGTGGACACGCGGACGTTCGAGGTGAAGGCGCTGGCGAAGCCCTAGCTTCCGAGCCGGCGTACGCCGCGCCCTCGCCGGTGATGAGGGCCGGATCGCCTGCTTCACTCCGTCACGATCGCGTCCACGTCGATCTCGACCTTCCAGCGCGGGTCGAGCAGGCGGGTGACAACCGTCGTGTTCGCCGGCCTGATCTCGCCGAAGACCTCGCCGTGGGCGCGCGCGACCTCGCCGAAGTCGTCGGGGTCGACGAGGAAGACGCGTGTGCGGACGACGTCCTCGAAGCGAGCGCCGGCGCGCGCGAGCGCCTCGCCGACGATCGCGAGGCAGAGGCGTGCCTGCTCGTAGGCCCCCTCCGGCGGCTCGCCCTCCGGCGGGATCGGAGCCGTGCCCGCGACGAAGACGTACGGTCCGGCGACGACGGCGCGCGAGTAGCCGACGACGGGCTCGTAGGGCGAGTGGCCGGAAACGAGGCGGCGCTCCATCGGACGGCTAGTATCGCCGCCCGTGGACGCCCTGCGCCAGGTGGATCGCTGGGAGGCCGGGCGCGCCACGGCCGGCGTCGCCCGCGCGGAGGGCGTGGTCGCCACCCACGGGGCGACGGACGAGCCGTATGCCTGGGCCTCGATCACAAAGCCCGTGACCGCGCTCGCCGTGCTCGTCGCCGCCGAGGAGGGGATCCTCGAGCTGGACGAGCCTGCCGGCCCGCCCGGGTCGACCGTGCGCCACCTGCTGGCTCACGCCTCCGGTCTGCCGTTCGAGCAGGGCTCGCCGATCGGCCGTCCCGGCGCCCGCCGGATCTACTCGAACCACGGCTTCCTCGTGCTGGGCGAGCACGCCGGCGGCCGGGCGGGGATGCCGTTCGCGGACCTTCTGCGCGCGGCCGTGCTCGAGCCGCTCGGCCTGGGCTGCACCTTCGACGGGCATCCGGGCGCCGGGCTCCACGGCTCGCTGGACGATCTCCTCGCCCTCGGCCGCGAGTGGCTCGCCCCGACGCTCGTCTCCCCGGAGACGTTCGCCGAGGCGACCTCCGTCCAGTTCCCGGGCCTGGACGGGGTCATCCCGGGCGTCGGCCGCTTCAGCCCGAACGACTGGGGCCTCGGCTTCGAGCTGAAGGACGGCAAGCCCGGCCACTGGACCGGCGCGCGCACCTCGCCGCGCACGTTCGGCCACTTCGGCGGCAGCGGCACGTTCCTCTGGGCCGACCCCGAGACGGGCCTCGCCCTCGGTTGCCTCACCGATCGGGAGTTCGACACGTGGGCGCTCGAGGCCTGGCCGGCCCTCTCCGACGCGGTGCTCGCCTAGTCGTCGGCGAAGAGCGGCCGCAGGAACTCGTCGAAGGCCTCGCGGTCGCAGCTCGCGACGACCGCCGGCGTCATGGCCGTGACCGTCGCCGTTCGCGTGACGCCCAGCGCGAGGGCGACCTCGCCGAAGGTGTCGCCGGGACGGAGCAGGCCGCGCTCGCCGCGGTCCTCCTGCGTGACGGTGAACATGCCCGAGAGAACGACGTAGAAGCGATTGCCGAGGTCTCCCTCGGCAACGACACGTGAGCCAGGCGCGACCTGCTCGCGGCGCATGCGACCCGCGAGCGCCACGAGCCGCTCGCCCGGCATCGAGGCCAGGAGGCCGATTCGTGAGAGCTCGGTGACCGAGGCGGGGACGTGGCGGGGCACGGCCTCTACGGTAGCGGGTCGCCGGCGTGCTCTCCGCCTGGCGCGACTGCGCGCGCAGGCGGGAGAGCCGTCGGACTAGGCCTCGGTGAGACCGAGAGAGCGCTCGAGCGAGCCCTTGGGCTGCGCGCCGATCGCCGCCGCGGCGGGCTCGCCGTCGCGGAAGAGGATCATCGTCGGGATCGAGGCGATCCCGTAGCGCTGGGCGAGGTCCTGCTGCTCGTCGATGTTGACCTTCACGAGCTTCACCTCGCCGGAGCGCTCCTCGACGATCCGGTCGAGCACGGGCGCCACGGCGTGGCACGGCCCGCACCACTCGGCCCAGAAGTCGACGATCACGGGCTTGTCGCTGCGGAGCACCTCGGTGTCCCAGGTCTCCGCCGTTACGGTCGTTGCCATCTGCTTCGGGTTTCCTTTCGGTCTTTCATGGAGAAGCGCCGCGTGGCGGCGCCTACGGAATTCATAACGAAAGGGGCGGCGGGACTAATCCCTAGACTTGCTCACCTGTGAGCGCGACCTTCGCACCGCTGCCCGACAAGCCGGACCACGCCGCCCTCGAGCTCGACGTGCTCGAGCTCTGGGAGCGCGAGCGGACGTTCGAGCGGCTGCGGGAGCGCAACCGCGGCGGCCCGATCTGGAGCTTCGTCGACGGGCCCGTCACCGCGAACAAGGCGCTCGCCGTCCACACCGCCTGGGGCCGGACGCTGAAGGACGTCTTTCAGCGCTACAAGGCGATGCGCGGGTTCGACCAGCGCTACCAGAACGGGTTCGACTGCCAGGGCCTCTGGATCGAGGTCGGCGTCGAGCGCGAGCTCGGGCTCAACTCGAAACGCGAGATCGAGGAGTACGGGCTCGAGGAGTTCGCGCGCAAGTGCCGCGACGTCGTCGTCTGGTCGGCGCAGGAGCTGGCGCGCGGCTCGAAGCGCCTCGGCCAGTGGATGGACTGGGGAAACGACTACTTCACGTTCAGCGACACGAACATCGAGTACATCTGGCGCTTCCTCCGGATCGTCCACGAGCGCGGCTGGCTCTACAGCGGCCACCGCTCGACCGAATGGTGCCCCCGCTGCGGCACGTCGATCTCCGCCCACGAGCTCGCCGGCAGCTACGTCGACCGCGCCGACCCGTCGCTCTTCGTCCGTCTCCCGCTCCGCGACCGTCCGGGCGAGTCGCTCGTCGTCTGGACGACGACGCCCTGGACGCTGCCGGCCAACGTGGCCGCGGCCGTCAATCCGGAGGCCGAGTACGGCCGCCGCTCGACCGGGGAGTGGGTGGCCGCGGCCCGCTACCCGGACGAGCGCCTCGCCGAGGTGTTGCGCGGCTCGGAGCTCGTGGGCTGGCGCTACGAGGGGCCGTTCGACGAGGTCGGCCCGGGTGGCGAGGTCGAGCACCGCGTGATTCCGTGGGCCGACGTCGCCCTCGACGAGGGCACCGGCATCGTCCATATCGCTCCGGGCTGCGGCAGCGAGGACTTCGAGCTGTCGAAGGAGCACGACCTGGCCGTCCTGACCCCAGTCGACGAGGCGGGCCGCTTCTACGACGACTACGGCTGGCTGCACGGGCTCTCGACCGTCGAGGCGGCGGAGCAGATCATCGGCGACCTCGAGGAGCGCGGGCGGCTCGTCGAGGCCGGCCTCCACGAGCATCGCTACCCCGAGTGCTGGCGCTGCCACACGCCGCTCATCTTCCGCATCGCCGACGACTGGTTCATCTCGGTTGCGGAGCTCCGCGAGCCGATGCGCGCGGCGAACGCCGACGTCCACTGGGTGCCGGACTACTTCGGCAAGCGGATGGACGACTGGCTCGTGAACATGGGCGACTGGAACATCTCCCGGCGCCGGTACTACGGCCTGCCGTTGCCCTTCTACCCGTGCTCGTGCGGGCATCTGAACGTGATCGGCTCGCGGGCCGAGCTCGAGGCGCGTGCCCTCGGCGGGCTCGAGCAGCTCGAGGAGCTCCGGCGGCCCTGGATCGACCGTGTGCCGGTGCGTTGCGAGGCCTGCGGGGAGGAGGTGAGCCGGGTGGCCGAGGTCGGGGACGTCTGGCTCGACGCGGGCATCGTCCCGTTCTCGACGCTCGGCTGGGAGAACCCCGAGTGGGTCGCGGCGGGGAACGGGACCGGCGCCGCGAAGGGCCTGACGACGGCTGACCTGCCCGACCATGCGTACTGGGAGACGTGGTTCCCGGCCGACTGGGTCTCGGAGATGCGCGAGCAGATCCGGCTCTGGTTCTACTCGCAGCTCTTCATGTCGGTCGTGCTGACGGGACGGGCGCCGTTCAAGCGCGTCCTCGGCTACGAGAAGATGCTCGACGAGCGCGGGCGCGAGATGCACGGCTCGTGGGGGAACATGATCGACGCCGAGGACGCGTTCGCGCGCATGGGCGCCGACGTGATGCGCTGGCAGTACTGCGCGCAGCCGCCCAACCAGAACCTCCTGTTCGGGTTCGGGCCGGCCGAAGAGATCAGGCGCAAGCTGCTGACGCTCTGGAACTCGGTCGGGTTCCTCGTCACCTACGCGAACATCGAGGGCTTCACACCCGCCTACGCGGATCTCGACGAGGGCCCGTCGTGCGAGCTGCGGCCCCTCGACCGCTGGCTGCTCGCGCGCACGGACAGGCTCGTCGCCGAGGCGACCGAGGCGCTGGAGGCGACGCTGACCTTCCAGCTGATCCGCGCCTTCGAGAGCTTCGTGGACGACCTCTCGAACTGGTACATCCGCCGCTCGCGGCGGCGCTTCTACTCCTTCGACGAGGCGGCCTTTCGCACGCTCTGGTACGCGCTCGCCCAGGCGCTGCGCGTGATCTCGCCCGTGATGCCGTTCCTCGCCGAGCACCTCTGGCAGAACCTCGTGCGCGGCGCGTGCGAGGGTGCGCCGGACTCGGTCTTCCTCGCGCCGTGGCCGGAGCCGTCACCTGCGCTTCGGGACGAGGCGCTCGTCGGCGAGATCGCCGACGTGCGGCGCGTGGTCGAGCTGGGCCGCGCGGCCCGCTCGCAGGCCGGGCTGAAGCTGCGCCAGCCGCTGCGCCGGCTCGTCGTTCAGGGCGCCGAGCTCGCCTGGGGGCACGAGGACGAGATCCGCGAGGAGCTGCGCGTCAAAGAGGTCGTCTTCGGGCCGGTCGAGGCCGTGCGGCTGCGCGTGAAGCCGAACCTGCCCGTGCTCGGGCCGAAGCTCGGGGCGCGGCTGGGGGAGGTTCGGCGCGCGCTCGAGGCGGGCGAGTTCGAGCAGCGCGGCGAGCTCGTCGTGGTCGGCGACCTCGAGCTCGGACCCGAAGAGGTGCTCGTCGAGCGGAGCGCGCCCGAGGGCTGGGCGCTCGCCGAGGACGAGCAGGTGACGGTCGCCGTGACGACGGCGCTCGACCCCGAGCTCGAGCTCGAGGGTCGCGTCTACGACCTCATCCACACGGTGAACACGCTGCGCAAGGAGGCGGAGCTGGAGTTGACGGATCGGATCGCGCTCACGCTCCCGGCGGCCGACGCCGACCTGCTCGTGCACGCCGACTGGATCAAGGAGGAGACGCTCGCCGTCTCCGTCGAGGCTGACGGCGCCACCGACGAGCCGCGCATCGCCAAGACCTAGTTCTCGAGACGCGCGCGTGACGGGGAACGCATCCGCTCTCTACGGTGTAGGACACACGTGCGACTTCGACTGGCTCTCGTATCGCTTGCCGCGCTCGTGCTGGCGCCGGCGGCGCAGGCCAAGATGTGCGTGCGGATCTCCGCGCCGGAGACTGCGCCCGCCGGTCAAGTCGTCGCCGTCCGTGTGACGACGCTCATGCCGACGTGGGCGAACGGGAAGTTGGTCGCGACGAAGCCGGCCGACATGGGCGGCGTAGGTATCACCGTCAGGGCTGCCGGCCCCGGCGGCGAGGAGCTCCGGCTCCAGCTGCGGCGCTCTGCCGTCAAGGCGACCTTCGTCGGGCGGATCGCCTTCCCGGTGCGGGGCACCTGGACGCTCCACGTCCAGGGCTGGGAGTACGCCCCCCGCGACTGCGCCAAGCGCGCGCGGATCATCGTCGGCTAGCAGCCCTATTTCTGCGACTCGGCGAGCGCGAGCTCGCGGCGCAGCTCGATCGGCAGCCGGAAGACGACGTCCTCCTCCATCAGGTGGTACGGCTCGATCCGCTCGACGCCGCGCGCGCGGAACCAGTCGCAGACGCGCGCGACGAGCCTCTCCGGCGCCGACGCACCCGAGGTCACGCCGACGGTCTCGACTCCGTCGAGCCAGGCCTCGTCGATGTCGGTCTCGTCGTCGATCAGGTGCGCCGCGATCCCGCCGGCCCGCGCGACCTCGACCAGCCGGTTCGAGTTGGAGGAGTTGCGCGAGCCGATCACGAGGAGCAGCTCGATCTCCGGCAGCATCTCCTTCACCGCCCACTGCCGGTTGGAGGTGGCGTAGCAGATGTCCTCCTTCTTCGGCGCGTGGATCGACGGGAAGCGCGTGCGCAGGGCCGCGATGATGACGCCCGTCTCGTCCACGGAGAGCGTCGTCTGCGTGATGTAGGCGAGCCTCGCGTCCGCGGGGAGATCGAGGGCCTCCGCGTCGGCGACCGACTGAACGAGCACCGTCGCCTCCGGCGCCTCGCCCATCGTCCCGACCACCTCCTCGTGGCCGGCGTGGCCGATCAGGACGACGGTGTAGCCGTCCGCCGCGTAGCGGCGCGCCTGCACGTGCACCTTGGTCACGAGCGGGCACGTCGCGTCGATGACGTTGTGCCCGAGCCGGGCCGAGCTTTCGTTCACGGACGGCGCGACCCCGTGGGCGGAGTAGACGATCGTCGCGCCCTCCGGCACCTCCGACTCCTCCTCGACGAAGATGGCGCCGCGTGCCTCGAGGTCGCGCACGACGTGGATGTTGTGGACGATCTGCTTGCGCACGTAGACGGGGGGCCCGTAGTGCTCGAGCGCGAGCTCGACCGTCTCGACGGCGCGTTCGACCCCGGCGCAGTAGCCGCGCGGCGACGCGAGGAGGACGCGTTGCACCATCGACGCATCGTAGCGGCGCCTAGCGGGCCGTCTGCGCCAGCAGGATGCCGGCGAGCACGATCGCCGCGCCGGCGAGCTGGAAACCGCCGAACGTCTCGCCGAGCCACGCGTACGCGACAGCGGACGCCACCACCGGCTCGAACATCGCCACGATCCCGAGACGCGTCGCGGTGATGTGCTGGAGGGCGCCGACGATGAGGAAGAACGTGACGATCGTGCCGACGACCACGATGAAGAGCATGAGCAGCCAGATGGGCAGATGCGCCCCGCCGAGTCGTCCAAGCAGGGAGACGCTGTCGTCGAGCCGGCCCGCCGGGTAGTTCCAGGGCGGGTGCACGACGGTCCAGAAGAGCGCGGCGAAGAGGAAGCCGTAGCAGAGCAGCGAGCCCGGGTCCCGTTCCGCCACTCCGCGCTCGGCCAGGAGCACGTACGCGGCGTACGCGAAGGCACCGCAGATCGCCGCGGCGACGCCCACGCTGCTGAGCGCCCCGCCGGCCCAGACCTCGACGATCAGCCCCAGGCCGGTCAGCGAGCACGCGAGCGCGACCCAGATCCTGCGCCGGACGGGCTGGTGCATCGCGTAATGCGCGAAGAGCGCGACGATCAACGGTGCGAGGTACTGGATCAGAAGCGCGATGCCGACCGGCAGCCGGTGGATCGAGAAGAAGTAGAACCACTGCACCAGCGCGACGCCGCCGATGCCGAAGACCGCGAGGAACGGGAGCTCGCGCCGCGTGACCCGCAGGGCGGCGGGGCGCCAGATCGCCATCGCCACCGCGAAGCCCACGAAGGCGCCGAGCGAGCGCACCTGCGTCAGCTCGAGCGAGGAGATCCCCGAGGCGAGCACGACCTTCGAGACCGTGCCGTTGAGGCCGAACAGCGTCGCCGCGACGAGCACCATCGCGTAGCCGATCGCCGGCTGGGCCTGGTGCCCGCGCTCGCCCGGGATGTAGGGAAGATCGACGATCGGCCGAGGCTATCGCCCCGCGCCGAGCCCGTGCGGCGCGAGCACTACACTGCGGTCACGGGACGTAGCGCAGCCTGGTAGCGCACCCGCTTTGGGAGCGGGAGGCCGCGAGTTCGAATCTCGCCGTCCCGACTCGCCGCGAAGCCGGCTAGCGGTCGCGACGTTCCCGGCCGAGGCGGCGGTCGAAGCCCGAGCGCCGCTCGTCGCCCGACCGGCGATCGTCTCCGTCGGGCGGACTGCCCGCCTCGTGCCGGCGGTCGTCTCCCGAGCGGCGCTCGGCGCCGGCGCGCCGGTCGGCGTGCGAGCGGCGTTCGGGGCGCCGGAGCTTGAAAAGGCGGGCGAGCCGGCGCAGGAACGAGCCGATGGTGCTCATTCCGGGTGAGTTCGTGCCGTCCGTGGCGAGTCCTCCGGTGCCGCGTCCTGCTCGACGAGGAAGCGGACGAAGTAGACGGCGAACGCCGCGAAGAACACAACCGCCTGCTCGCTCGTCATCGTCACGCCCGCGATCTGCTGGTCGGTCAGCGGCGAGAGGCCCCAGAGGCGCTCCGGCGCCCCCTCGTAGAAGGAGTAGGCGGCCTCGGGGAGCAACGCCATTAGCAGCCCGACCGGGCTTGCGAGGACGAAAGCGGCGAACAGGTAGCCGGCACGCGGGCCGGCCGCGAGCCGGTGCGGCGCGTCGTGGAGAACGGGCCACCAGAGCGCGAGGCCCGTCACGAGGTAGAGCACGTGCTCGAGGTGGAGGAGCGAGTGCGGCCGCTCGAGCGCCGCGTCGTAGACCCACGGCAGGTGCCAGAGCATGTAGTTGGCGAGCCAGGCCGTCAGCGCGACCGCCGGCCGCGTCAGCGCCGCGACGGGCCGCCGCGCCCCGAGCGCGGCCGCGAGCGCCGGCGGCAGCCCGAGCACCGCGAGCGCCGGCGCCCACTCCGCCAGCACGACGTTCTGCAGGAGGTGCACGCTCAGGAGGTAGTGGAGCGCGATCGTCTCGACCGGCGTGATCGTGACGGCCAGCACGAGTCCGGCCGCCGCGAGGAAGCAGGCGATACGCAGCCGGCTCGCCGGAAACCGCCGCAGCGCGAGCAGGTAGGCGGCGGTCACCGCCGGGACGACCACCAACGCCTCCGGGTTCCACGACCACGCGTACGGAGTCACGGCGCTACGCTACTCCCGCTCCCGCGCGGGCGTAGCTCAATGGTAGAGCCCCAGCCTTCCAAGCTGGTTATGCGGGTTCGATCCCCGCCGCCCGCTCTCGCTTCCCTGGGCGGCGGCGCCTCCCGGCCGGCGGAGCCGGCCTCCGGCACCGCCTCGCCCCGCTGACGCCGCTCCGGTCGGGGGCCCGTGCTTACGCACTGTTCCCCCTCCCTGCGCGACGTCAGCGGGGCGCCAGGAAACCGAGAGGGCTGCCGCTCTCGATCGTGGCGCTCTCTCGCTTCCCTGGGCGGGCGGCTCCCGCCGGGCGGAGCGCGGCTCCGCCGCTCTCGCCCCGCTGACGCCGAGAGGGCTGCCGCTCGCGTTCGGGGCCCCTCGAACGGGGGAAAGATCGGGGATTCCGCGAAGAAAGACCGCTTAACAGGTCAGCACGACGTCAGAACTGAGCACACGGCATCATGTCGTCACTGCGGCAACACCTCAGGATGGGGGCAATGCTCGAACGGATCGGCAGACGGTCGGGCAGGGCGAGACTCGTGCTCGCCGCGTGCATCGTGGTACCGGCGGTCGCCGCAGCCGGCGCTGCGCGGGCCGACGTGAGCCCGCTCTTGGCTGCGAGGGCAGTCGCCTCGACCTCCGTGGGGCAGAAGCTCTACTTCGCGCGCGACGGGAAGCTCAGCGTTGCTCATCGCGCGGTGCCGCCCTCGCCGACCGCGGCGGCCGACTCGCTCCGCCGGCTCCTCGCCGGGCCGAACGCGGACGAGCGCCGCGCCGGGCTGACGACCAGCATCCCGCGCGGGTCGACTGTCCTCTCGGTCATTCAGCGCGGCAACGTCGCCAACGTCGACCTCTCGCCCGGCTTCACGTCCCGGGCCGAGCTCACGTTGAGTCCGCAACTCGGCCAGATCGTCTTCACGCTCACGCAGTTCCCGACGATCAAGCTCGTCCGCATCTTCATCGACGGCCGGCCGCTGCAGGTCGCCGGCCCGGCGGGCACGCGCCTCAGCCTTGTCGGCCGGCACGTCTTCGGCGCCTACCTACCGGCCGTGTTCCTCGAGTCGCCCGGCTCCGGGGAACGGGTGCGCAGCCCGCTCCTCGTCGAGGGGAGCGCGACGGGAAGGACGTTCGCCGCGCTCGTCGGCGCCGACGGCACGCTGCTCGCCCAGACGCTGCTCGTCGGCGAGGCCCAGGCGAGGACGTTCTTCCGGATCAGGCTGCGCTTTCGGGTCTCCGTCCAGCAGACGGGCCGGTTGATCGTCTGGAAGTTCCACGAAGGCAAAGTGCTCTCGAGGGTGACCGTTCCGGTGACGTACGTCCCGTGACGGAGTAAGCTCCCCGCCCATGCGCCGTCTCGCTCTCGTCGGCTTGCTCGCGCTCGCGCTCCCGGGTGCTGCCGCCGCGGCCGCAGGAGGCTTCGCCTACGGCGTCGCCGCCGGTGAGATCGCACCGACGAGCGCAGTCGTCTGGACGCGCGCGCCGGCCGCCGGGAAGCTGCGGCTCGAGGTCTCGAAGAGCAGGAGCTTCGCCGGCATGCCGCTCGTCCGCGAGCTCGTCGCGAGCCCCGGCCACGATCTCACGGTGCAGGCCGGTGTGAGCGCGCTCGAGCCCGGCACGCGCTACTTCTACCGCTTCCGCCAGGGGGTGCAGCGCAGCGAGGTCGGGCGCTTCGAGACCGCGCCGCCGCCCGAGGCGGCCGCAACCGTCCGCTTCGCCGTCTCGGGCGATGCCGACGCCACCCCGAAGAAGGGAGCGAAGAGGCCGTTCTACAACGAGTACGAGGTCTACGCCCGGATGGCCGCGGAGGGGAACGACTTCAACATCAACCTCGGCGATACGATCTATTCCGACAGCGGGGTGGCCGGCAATCCACCCGCGCTGAAGGTCGCGGCGAAGTGGGCCATGTACAGGCAGGGCCTCGCGTTGCCCGCGCTCCGGAAGCTGCGCGCCGCCACCGGTCTCTACAGCCACTGGGACGACCACGAGTTCGTCAACGACTTCACGCTCGCCGAGCACGGGCGGGCGGTCTACGAGGCGGGCGCGAAGGCGTTCACAGACTACGCGCCGGTCTCGTACTCGAAGCGGGCGGGGCTCTACCGCACCTTCCGCTGGGGGAAGCACGTCGAGCTGTTCTTCCTCGACGAGCGCTCCTTCCGCAGTGCCAAGGCGAGCGCCGGCGGCGCCTGCGGCACCCCCGGCGACCTCGCTCCGACCGCGCCGGCCGCCGTGCGTGCCGCCTTCGCCAGCCTCGCCGCCTCGCTCGCCAACCCGGTTGCCCAGGCGTGCCTCGACCGGATCAACGATCCGGCCCGGACGATGCTCGGCAAGCGCCAGTACGCAGCGTTCGCGGCGGCGATCAAGGCCTCGAGCGCGACCTTCAAGGTGATCGTGAACGAGGTGCCGCTGCTCCAGTTCTACGCGCTCCCGTACGACCGCTGGGAGGGGTACGCGGCCGAGCGCACGAAGCTCCTCGAGCTCCTCCGGAACGTGAAGAACGTCGTCGTCCTGACGACCGACACCCACGCGAACCTGATCGGCGAGATCAGGCTGACGACCCTCGAGACGCCCGCACCCGTCGGCACCGGCATCTGGGAGGTCGTCACCGGCCCCGTGGCGACGAACACGTACTCGAAAGAGGTCGACGAGGCGCTCGGCGGAACCCCCGGGGTCGGGGACGCGATCACGGCGCTCTTCCTCAAGCCCGAACCCCCGCGCGGCGTCGGCCTGGCGTGCACCGCCACCGACGTCTACAGCTACTCCGAGGTGAAGGTCACCGCGACGACGCTCACGGTCACGCCCAAGGATGCAAACGGCGACCGCCTGACGGAGAAGACGGGCGCGCCCTGCGGGCCGCTCGTCGTGAAAGCGAAGTAGGGGTTCTCGGCGGGGCGGCGAACCCTCGCCTCGTGCAGGAGCGTCTCGTCCACTTCCGCCCGCGCGCGGTGCTCGTCGTGCTCGGGATCGTGCTCGCCGCCGCCGTGACGATCGAGGTCGTCCTGCTCGCCCGCAGCGTGATCATCTGGGTGCTGATCGCTGTCTTCCTCGCGCTCGCCCTCAACCCGGCGGTCGAGGGGCTGCAGCGGCGGGGCGTCAAGCGGCGGGGGCTGGCGGTTGCGATCGCCTTCCTCGGCACGCTCGCCGGCATCGTCGCGATCGGCGCGGCCTTCATCCCGACGCTTGTGGATCAGGTGAACAACTTCGTCGACGCGGTGCCCGGCTACGTCGAGGACCTGACGGCGGGCCAGGGGAAGCTCGGCTTCCTCGAGCGCGACTACCAGATCGTCGAGCGCGTGCGCGACGCCGTGGAATCGTCGGGCGCCTCAGGCGTGCTCGGCCTCTCGGGCACCGCGGTGTCGGTCACCAAGGGCGTCATCACGGCCGTCGTCGGCACGCTGACGATCACCTTCCTGACGCTCTTCATGCTGCTCGAGGGCCCGCGCTGGGTCGAGCGCTTCTACAGCCTCCTGCCTGCAGAGGCCCAGCCGCGCTGGCGCGCCGTCGGCCGCGACATCTACCGCACCGTCGGCGGCTACGTCTCGGGGAACCTGCTCATCAGCCTCATCGCGGGCGTCACCTCGACGCTCGTCCTGCTCGGCCTCGGCGTCCCCTACGCCGTCGCTCTCGGCCTGATCGTCGCGCTCCTCGACCTGATCCCGCTCGCCGGCGCGACGATCGCCGCCGTCCTCGTCTCGACGGTCGCCTTCCTCGACGACGTCAGGGTGGGGGTCGTCGTCCTCGTCTTCTTCCTCCTCTACCAGCAGCTCGAGAACCACGTGCTCCAGCCGGTCGTGTACGGCCGCACCGTGCGGCTCTCGCCGCTGGCGGTGCTGATCGCCGTGCTGATCGGGTCGTCGCTCGCGGGCATCGTCGGCGCCCTCGGTGCGATCCCTGTCGCCGGCACGCTGCAAGTGATCCTGCTCGACTATCTCGAGCACCGCCGACGGCGGCCTGCGCCCGCTCCGGGGTGAGGCGCGCCCGGGAGGATTCGAACCTCCGACCACCGGCTTAGAAGGCCGACGCTCTTCCGCTGAGCTACGGGCGCGTGCCCGAAGGGTACAGCCGCCGTCAGCGCGGCAGGTGGAGGCCGAGCCGTCTCGGCAGGCTCGCGACGAGAGCGGTCGCCCGCCCGGGCCGGCGGCCCTCGTCCTCCGCGGCGTCCGTTGCGATTAGGGCGCGGCGGATGAGCGCACCGCCTGCGTACCGGAACGGCTCCGGCGGGAAGCTCCGGCGGGGCGGGTCGACGAGCGCGAGCGAGCTCCACTCGTCGCGCCGGTCGAGCGCGAGCGAGGCGAGGATGCGGCCGCCGAAGTGCGCCGGCCCGACGCCGTTGCCCGTGAAGCCGAAGCCGTGGTGAACCGCCCCGCGGCTGCCGAAGACCGGCAGGTGGGAGGGGGAGACGTCGATCGGCCCGCCCCAGGCGTGTGTGAGCCGCCGCCCGGCGAGCTGCGGGAAGAAGCGGAGAAGCGTCGCGTGCGCGCGCTCCACGCAGAAGCCGTCCACCTCGAGCCGGCCCCCCGGCCGTGCGCCGTAGCCCATCGCGCCACCGCCCCAGCCGAAGGCGATCCGTCCGTCGGGCGTCGTACGGAAGTAGTGGAGCAGCGTGCGGTGGTCGGAGATCGCCTCGCCGCCCGTCCAGCCGACCTCCTCGAGCACGTCGGGTACGGGCTCGGTGAGCACGAGATGGCTGGAGGCGACCGCGAGCGCGCGGCGGAAGCCGGCAAACGCGCCGGTCGCGCTGTTGACGGCGAGGACCGCGGCTCCCGCCCGGACGCGCCCGCTATCGGTCTCGACCGTCCCGTCGGGGCGGACGCGCCCGACCCGCGTGTGCTCGTGGATGCGCACGCCCGCCTCGAGCGCTTGCGCGCGCAGGCCGAGGGCGAGCCGCGCCGGCTGGACGGTCGCCGAGCCCGGGACGAGCAAGCCGCTCCGGAAGACCGGGGAGGAGCAGCGCCCGGCGACCTCGGCCGGAGTCAGCTCGCGCACGCCGTCCCCGGCGCCGAGCTCGGCGAGCGCCGCCGGGGCCGGTGCCCAGGCGCCGTCCTGCGCGGGAGTCGTCGCGACCTTCAGCTTCGGCGCGTCGCGGTACCAGGCGTCCACGCCGTTCCGCTCGCACCAGTCGCCGATCGCCGTGACGGACTCGGCCGAGGCATGGTAGACCGCCGCCGCCCGCTCGCGCCCGAAGCTCTCGAGCAGGACGCGGGCATCGGCCCACAGTGAGTTGACGAATCCGCCGTTGCGCCCGCTCGGGCCGTGGCCGCACACGCCGGCCTCGAGCAGGACGACGTCGCATCCGGGCTCGAGCTCCTTCAGCCGCAGCGCCGTCCAGAGGCCGAGATAGCCGCCGCCGGCGACCGCCACGTCCGCGGTCACGTCCCCTGCGAGCGGCGCCGCCGGCTCGACGGCGCCGGCCTCCTCGAGCCAGTAGCCGGTGGGCGTGTGCCGCATCCCGGGCGATCCTACGTATCCTGTCTCCTGCACGGTGGCGGTAGCTCAGTTGGTAGAGCCCCGGGTTGTGGTCCCGGTGGTCGCGGGTTCGAGTCCCGTCCGCCACCCCTGTTCATGGACCTGCTGGTCA
>Ga0209514_10002431_pt1 | contig 28770 bp, 40 predicted proteins | sample Subgrocontami58m_FD_187452 | JGI IMG/M metagenome (GOLD analysis project Ga0209514, IMG submission 187452) | Subsurface groundwater microbial communities from S. Glens Falls, New York, USA - GMW37 contaminated, 5.8 m (SPAdes) (version 3) | ecosystem: Environmental > Aquatic > Deep subsurface >...
AGGGAAAGAATTTTCAGATGAAGAGATGGAAAAAATCAAAATAGAGCATCATAACACTTTTCCAAGTTGGAATTATACAATTAAGCCAAAATAGGGCAACTTATTTTTAAGCGAGCCCTTTAGAACAATGTCTTAAACATTTTCTGCATAATTCGATCAGATAGTTATCCATATGCTTTAATGCTCATAGTTGTTTATAAGTATTATTGAGACTAAACGTATATATTAAAATTATCACAATAATCCTTATAACTTCGATATCTTTATCTATTTATGGAAAACGACTCGAGAAATAAAATATCAGCAGGAAGCTATGATTTGAACAGATGGCTATTTGGCGGATATGATAAAGACATTATAACTACGATTTACGGACCTGCTGGATGCGGAAAGACTAACTTTTGTATTGCTGTTTGTACTAGTGTTGCGCGAAAAGGCGGAAAGACAATTTTTATTGATACTGAAGGAGGTTTTAGCGTTGAAAGGTTTAAACAGATTTGCAACAGCGAAGATTGGGAACAATGTTTAGAGAGAATTCTTCTTTTAAAACCAACAAGTTTTTCTGAACAAGAAGAGTCTTTTATTAGATTATTAAAGGAAATAAAGAGCGGTAATGAAATTAGCCTTATTGTTATTGATGGCATGACTATGTTATACCGGCTTGAGATGGCTGAAGCGCGAAAAGAAGAGAATAGGGAAAAATTAGATTTAATTAATTCAAAACTCGCAAAGCAGATGAGAATTCTTGCTGAAATTGCTAGAAAAAAAAATATTCCTGTTATTGCGACTAATCAAGTTTATTATGATTTTCTTAGCGATGAAGAATTTAAAGATGGAAAAGCAAAGGAAAAAAATGCTAATATGGTTGGCGGAGATATCATGAAGTATTGGAGCAAGTGCATTATTGAATTGAAAAATGTGCGCGGGAAAAGGATAGCGGTATTAAGAAAGCACCGTTCGCTTCCTGAAAAAGAGTTTGAGTTTGAGATAGTTAATGATGGGATAAGGAAGAAAGGGTGGTTGTGATTAAAAGTTGCAAAAGTAATTGCTTAAGCGACACGTGCGGACTAAGATTATAATTAGTAACTATAATTTTTCAAAGTTATTATAAAACTTAGATTATTTGAAAAATTGATTTTAGTAATAGACATGAATTAAAGCGAAGTTTGTTTAAGAAATTTAAATATTTGTTTATTAGATAATTAAGGCAGAGGTGTAGCTAAAATTTTTGCTCTCCAAGATTCATATTTTGAATTTGTATAAACTCTATTTGTTGCTATTCTCATATTATTAATTAAATATCTGCCTGATTGTGCTGTTCTGCTCATCGTTTGTCTGGTTTTTTCTGTAATTTCTACTGTTGGTCCATCTCTAAAAACAACTTCTCGCCAATCTTTTAGTTTTAACATAATATTTACTATTTTCTCTATTTATAAGGCTTGTTGTGATTTTTAGCAGATATGATAGCCCATTAATGTTCTTTGCAGGTAGATTGTTTGCCGATTTTCTTCTAAATGAATATGGGGATGTGCTGGATAAACTTCATTTAATTCGATATTTGCTTTTTGGTAATTGACTCCTGGAAGCTTGAAGTGCAAGTTTATCATTAGTGGGCCGAGACTGACGAAATTTCCTGTTAATCTTTTAACTTTTTTTATTCTTCTAGCTTTTTCATCTTCAGATAACTGAAATTTTTCTAAGCTTCCTGTTAGTTTTATTTCTAATCCTTGCATTTTTTATGTTTGAATCTTTCTCATAAGTCCTTTGAATCTTCTTCTCATTCTTCTGATGCTTGCTTGAAGCTCTTCTTTATCTATGTCGCGATAAAAATCAGAATTTCCAACATTTTTCTGCTTACCTGTGCCCATATATCTTCTATAAAAATTTTTTGGGCCTAGAATATACCAGTCATATACTTTTTGGGTTAGGTTATTCATAGTTTTGAATACTTTCTTTATATTTATAAGGATTGCTGTTCTTCACTAACTTTTTCGATTTCTTTTTCTTCCTTTTCTAGTTTTGAGTTTTCTTCGTTTTCTTTATTCTCTTCTGGTTCTTTAAGAGCCTTAACATAAACCCCTTTTTCTGTTCTTGTAGGGCATACTGGATTAAAGCAGAATATCCATGGGCGCTTGCCCTTCATCAGGCGCATTAATAAAGGAGAACTGCATTTGTCGCATAGTTTTAGATTTCCTTCGGTTTCGAGTTTCTTTATCATGCCAGGAGGCAGAGAGAAAGTTGTTTTGCATTCAGGATAGGCATTGCAGGCTATGAAAGAACGCTTGAATCTTGGATTGAATTTTATTGCCAGCTTGCCTTTTTGGCATTTCGGACACTCGATTAGTTCATTATCTATTTTCTGCTGTTCCCAGTGAGCTTGTTCGGCTTTCATTAATTCTTCTCCTATTTTTGCTTCTTTTTTCTTGAAATCTTCGGAGATATCTGTTAGAGCTACGCGAGCTTTTCTTAAGATTGCTTCTTGCTTTTTATCGAGCTCTTTTTTTGAGATTCTTATTGCATCCATATCTCTCTCCATATCATGCGTTAATTTTTCATCAATAATTATTGGAGAATATTTTTCCATAGTTAATATTAAATTCATTCCTAGCGGAGTTGCTTTTATTGATTTATTATCGGTAATATAACTTCTATCATAAAGAGTTTCGAGAATATTTGCTCTTGTAGCTTTGGTTCCAAGCGATTTTTTTTCAAGCTCTGTGATTATTGATGCAGGAGAATATCTTCGTGGAGGTTTTGTTTCATCTTTCTCTATTTCTACCTTAAGTATATCTGCTTTTCCGTTCATATCTCGCAGCTCTTTTTCAACCAATCTTGCTTCATAAACCTTCATCCATCCTTTTTCTTTGATTTCTGCACCACGTTCCTTGAATAAAAGCTTTTCTTTTTTGTTTTTATTTTCTTTTGATTCGGATTCTGCTGTAGCGGTTATTGTTTTATTCTCTACTATTGCATCAGCGCAAAAACAAGCAATAAATCTTTTTACAATAAGCTCATATAACTTTTTGGCTTCTTCTTCTAGATTTTCTATTTCTCCTGTTGGGTAGATTGATGGATGCGCTGGATCAGATTTTTTGCCTTCTATTGGCGTTGAACGCGTTATTAGTTTTACTTGGGGGTAAGCTTTTGCGAGTTTTTTTAGTATAGCTTTCGGATTTATTGCTTCTGGAATTTTTTGAGAAGAGGTTCTCGGATAGGAAATTACTCCTGATAAATATAGTTCTTGAGCTATCTGAAGAGTTCTTGCAGGGCTTATTGAGAAAAATTTATAAGCTTCTGTTTGGAGTGTTGTTAAATCAAAAGGGAATGGCGGAATGAGGGTTTGTGTGTTTTTTGTTGTTGCAACTTCGCATTCTTCGCCCTTGAGTTTTTCAAACTTATTAAGCTCTTTTTCATCAAAAATATCCTTGATATAACGGAGTCTGGCTTGATTTTTTTTATCTTCTTTGTCTTGAGCATCGATAAATATTTTCCAGTAGGGTTTTGGCTTGAATTTTTCTATTTCTCTTTCTTTATCAACTATCAGTTTTAGTGCAGGACCCTGAACTCTGCCTATTGACATTATTTTAAACTTACCTGTTGTCTTTATACTATTCATAAGAGCTCGAGATAGATTAATGCCATAATACCAATCAATAAAGTGCCGAGTTTCTCCTGCTATTGCCTGCCCCCAATCAATAGTCGGAGAGGCATTTTTGAAAGCTTCTTCTAGTTCATCTTTAGTAAGGGAAGAATATTTCATTCTTTTTGCATCTTTTTGATGAGCAATAAAACGAACAATATTATAACCGATAACTTCTCCTTCTATATCATAATCTGTAGCTACTATGATTTCGCCAGCTCTTTTCATCAGTTTTTGAAGATTGGTGTAGTATTTTTTTGTGAAGTCTTTTTTGCGAACTTCGAAGTTTGGCTTCCATGAAACCTCAAAAATTGGATAGTTGCTTCCCTTAACATCTTGAGATAGAGAAAATAAGTGCCCTACGGCGCAAGCAACAATAATATGTCTTTTATTTTTATTAAATTCATAATAAGAAATTCCGTCATTTGCGTATCTTCTTTCAGTTCCATCAGAAAGCGCAGCAGCGATTTTAGCTGCCGCCTGTGGTTTTTCGGTTATAATTAGAATAGAGTTTCCTTTTAAAACTTCAATTTTATTCTTTTTTTCGCTTTTTTCTTTTTCTGAATCTTCTTCAAGAATGGTTTCTTTTGCAGTTTTTCTAGGTTTTTTTGCCTTTTCAATAACATGGCCTTTTTCTTCTTCATTTTTATCTTCTTTATCGCTTTGTTCAGGAGTTTCGATTTTTTCTATTTCTTCAAGCTTTAATCTTGGTTTTGCCTGAACTTCTGTAGTAAGTTTTGGGTTACTCAGCGGAACAAAGTCTTTTCTTTCTTCAGCAATCTTCTGCTTTTCATTCTTGTAAACTTTTTTAGCTGTCGCTCTTGTTGAGATATCTTCCTGTTCCAAACTCAAATCATCATTAACCGTGTTTGTTATTTTTTTTCTGGGCATGTTTTATACTTTTTTATTTTAATTAAATCTCAAAAATTCTTCCTCTGCGTCCTACATTAACAACTCTTGTTTTTCCTATTTTTTCTTCAACACCTTCAAGTTCATGAATGTGCGAATGAATGAATAAATCTGGCTGAAATTTTTCTATAGCTTTCCGAATTCCTTCATTTCCAGGAATTCCGGAAAGTTCAGATTTTGTACCTGCTGCATGAAGATGACTTATCATAATCTTTTTTTCAAGACTTTTTATTTTGTCTAGCTTTTCGTTTTCTTTTTTTAGCTTATTAAATGTTCTTTCGTCGTCAGGAAATAGCGCCCAATCTTTGCTACCGATGCCGAAAATTCCTGTATTCTTATAAACTACGTAGTTATTTTCGAGATTTTTGATATTATAAAGTTTTGAGAGAGCATCAGCATCTGCTTTGGATTCCCAGTTTCCTGGAATGAAAATTACTTTTTGATGTTTTTCAAGAAAGGGCTTAATAAGATTTTTTGTTTGAGTCATTCCGGTTAAATCGCCTGTAAGAATAACTAAATCGACTTTTTCCTTCTCAGCTTTTTCAGCAAGTTTCTTTGATGTTGCAGAATCGCCGTGAATATCGCCTGCTGCGAGAATTCTTAGTTTTTCTTTTTTATGCTCTTCCATAGCAGAAAGAAGATTACTGAGTTTAAAAAAGTGACTAAAATGATTTTTAGGGAGTGCTTCGCATAATTGTCAAATATTATTAATAATGCAATAAAACTTCAACCGACGTGTTCAGTTTCTTCCTACTCTTGCTTACTTGTAACTTTTGTTTTGACGTTAAGGCATTATCTCTTCTTTTATTAATAAGATTTACGAAACTAGAATTTCCCAATTTTTATCTTTTTACAAACATTTAAATAAAAGTGATGCGTGATTATTTTAACAATTATTAACATAATTGCGGTAAAAAGGAGGTAAAATGGCTAAAAAGAAATCAGGAAAAAAGAAGAAAAAGAAATTATAAATCTTCTTCGATATTTTATTTTTTATTTATTTTTATTTGCGCTTGTTTTTAAGAGAGGCTTCGCAGTATACTCGAAAGTTTAGTAATTCGCTATAACTTAAAATGACTTGTTCAGCTTTCTTTAGCAGGTCTTCGCAGCTTGGCTTTACTCTTAAGCCCATTCGCTTTCATATGGACTTGACTTATGAACTTGCTCGTTTGAAACTTCTGCCTAGAAATTTATTGCATTATACACAATTCTGTTGATTAAGTTACTTCTTTTAGAATTGTGTAGATAGAGAATTTGGATTTTATATCAATACAATTATCTAAATTGTCTATAATAACCTTAGAATAATGTTTATGAAACTTAAAAATTATTTCCCAAAATTCCTTTGAATAGCTTGAAATTTGTTCATACAATCGATTAAATCACCTTTTTCTATTTCAGGCCATGTTTTATCTAGGAAAAACCATTCTGAATAAACGCTCTGCCATGGAAGGAAGTTTGAAGAGCGGGTTTTTCCGCCTGTTCTGATTATAAACTCTGGCTCGCTGCTCAGCCATAAAGAATTTGTTATATCGCTTTCTGTGATATTAGTTTTGCCTTCGTTCGCGAGCTTGTTGAATGCGCTGATTAACTCCTGCCTCCCACCATAGGCAAAACAGAAGTTAATAATGTAATTATTGTAGTCTTTCGTTTTCTGCTCGACTTTTTCAGCTGATTCTTTTATGTCCTTTGGAACGAGGGATAAATCACCTATAAAACGGATTTTTACTCGGTTTTCATCAACTTTTTTATCTTTTTCAAGCTTATCGAAAAATTTCCTGAATATTCTGAATAAATGAGAGAGCTCCTCTTTATCGCGATTAAGATTTTCAGTTGATAAAATATAAGCGGTAATTTCCTTAATTCCAAGCTCTTTTGCCCAATCTAAGAATTTTTCTACTTTCTCGGCTCCTTTTTCATGTCCAATAAATGTTGGCATTCCTCTTGCCTTTGCATATCTTCGATTGCCATCTATTATTACTCCGATGTGTTTTACAGGATTTATTTTATTTTGTGCTTGCTCCATAAAAAATTAATAAGAAGCGGGTTTTTAAGGGTTGTTATTTAGAAATCTTCTTGGATTTAGATTTTTCCTGGGTTTTTGCTTCTTTACTTTCTTTCTTTTCCTTACTTTCTTCTTTTTTTGCTTCTATAACCTTGAATCCAGTATATTTCCAGAGAGCTTTTGGAATAGTTATAGAACCGTCGGCTTGCTGATGATTTTCTATAAGTGTGACTAGTATTCTTGAAGTTGCAAGAGCAGTGTCGTTTAGAGTATGCAAAACTCTCTTATTTCCGTGCGCATCAGCGCATTTTATATCAAGTTTTCTTGCTTGATAATCTGTGCAATTACTTAAAGACATAACTTCGCCGTATTCTTTTATGGTTGGTCTCCAGACTTCTAGGTCTGCACTTCGGTATTTCCAGTCAGCTAAATCTCCAGTGCATATCTCAATAACTCTATAGGGCAATTCAAGCGCCTCTAATATTCCAATTGAATTTTTTAGAAGTTCTTCATACAGTTTAATTGAATCTTCTGGCTTGCAGAATATGAATTGCTCTACTTTATTGAACTGATGCGTTCTCCATAATCCTTTTTCATTTATTCCGTGAGCTCCGACTTCTTTTCTGAAACACATAGAATATGAAAAGTATTTTTTTGGCAATTGCGATTCTGGAATTGTTTGTCCGGCATGCATAGCTAATACGGATTGCTCTGAAGTCCCAATTAATCCTAAATCTTCGCCTTCTATTTTATAAACCGATTGTTCTATAGCTGATTTATCCATAGAAGCATAGATTGATTTTTCGTTTAGCATTAAAGGGGGCTCGATATATTCATAACCTTTTTCCCTCATAAAATCTATTGCGAATCTTATTAGCGCTTGATTAAGAAGACCCAGTTCATTTTTGAGATAGTAAAAGCCTGTTCCAGAAACTCTTGCAGAGGCATCAAAATCCACTATTCCTAAATTCTCGGCAATTTCTACATGGCTCTTTACCGGAAAATCGAATTTGAGAATTTTTCCACCTTTAATATACTCTACATTTTCTGAGGAATCTTTTCCTTTTGGAGTTTCTTTTGAAATGAAATTTGGAATTTTTATAAGATTTTGTCTTATTTCGCCTTCTAATTCTGCTTCTTTTTTCTCTAATTCTGCTATTTTTTCGGGTAACTGCTTGGCTTTTTTAAGAATAGCATCAATTGGCTTTTTATTCTTTTTCGCTTGATTGATTAGTTCAGAAGTTTTATTTCTTTCTGCTCGGAGATTATCGGCTTCAACTCGGGCTTTTCTCCAATCTTCGTCTAATTTTATAATTTTATCAACTAACGGAAGCTTTTCATTTTGAGCTTTCTTTTTGATATTTTCCTTTACAAGTTCGGGGTTTTCTCTTAACAGTTTTATATCTATCATGGAACTATATATTCTAGAACATATTTAAATGTTTTGAAATAACCATATTGAAAAGTTATTTAAATTCGGATGCCTTTTATTTATATGGTTAAAAATGAAGAAAGATATGCAGAATCCTTTAGACTGCTTGGGAAGTGCGTAGCAAAACTTCCTAATTACATAGAAAAATATTTCTCGTATGGAATAGCAAACCCTTCTATTAAAACAGACAGGCTGGTTGAGATAGGAAAGTGCCTGCTTGCTGGATGCGATTCTGCCAGAACGAGCAAGCCAATAGATAGAGACAGGGCTGTTTTTATGAATTTTGTTTATAATATATGCAGATTTGCAGACGGATTTCCTGGCCATCATAGAGTTGTAGAGTTTAGTGCTCTACGGTTTTTAAGTGATGCCTCAAGTTTGGAGAGAGCAAGCTGCAAAGAGAGTTCGCTGTTTAATTTTATGGTAGAGCATGCTGGTCAGCAAGGATATACTTATTATTCTTTGGGTGAAAAAATGATTAGCGCGCAGCAAAAGCTTAGAAAGAACCTGCCGCGCTATAAGAATATACGCAATATGGCTTCTATAGGTGCAGAAATACTTCTTGAAAACCTCGCTGATTAATATAAAAGGCTTCTAGTGTTGCTTCTTAAGAGCTTCTTTTAACTACTGATTAGTTGAATTTTTTATGGGAAAGGTTTAAAAGTAGAATTATAGGTTTAGATATATAGTTTTGAGAATACACGAAGCATTCTCAGGATTTACATCACTAAAATGAAAGACAATTTTGACATATTTTTTAGGAGAAAGCCTGCATTAATGCTGGTTGCTCTTAGCAAGGTTTCAAAAGCCAGATATGGAAGCATATTGGCCAAAGAAGTTGACTGCACTTATTCGCATGCTGTTAAGATTCTCCAGTCTTTGGAGATTCTTGGGCTTGTGGTTTTCGAAAAACAGGGAAGAATAAAGCTGATAAAGCTTACAAAAAAGGGCAAGGAAATCGCAGAAGCAATAGATAACATAAGAAGAAGCCTTAATTAATTTTTTATTTTTTATTAAGGGGTGGTTTTATTTTTTAAAATAATAAACTGAGGTCTATAACTTTTATCTCTGTCCAAAATCTAATTTTTTAATTTCTATTTTTAAGAGAACTTCTTTTTTCCCTTCTTTAAGCGCTTGCAGAACAGCTTTTTCGAGTGGAGTAACCAGGGCTTCTTCTCTTTCATAAATATGCTCTAGGCTTGGCGCTGGCTCTGGATGTAATTTAACAATTAATCTTTGCTTTGCATGTATTCCTAGGGGCTCTAGGTTATAGCAGACCCCATCATAAACAATTCCTGTCGCAGGGCCATGATAATTTCCAAAGTTTACTGCTTTTCCGTTGTATTTTTGAATTTCGCGGGGATCCATATAAAGATTAGCTATTTTTTATTTAAAAGAATATGTGAATTAGACTATCTGCTTTTGATGACGCTGATTTTCTTGCAGAATTTGTTTATTGGACACTGACTGCATAAAGGGGAAACAGGCAAACAAACTGTTTTTCCAAATAAAACAAAAATTCCGTTAAAATCTGCCCAATATTTTTTAGGTATTATTTCCATAAGGGCGATTTCGCTTTGTTCAGGAGTTTTAGTTTTTATCCAGCCGATTCTGTTTGGAATTCTGTGACAATGAATATCAATAGGAATAACTTGTTTATTAAAAGAAAAAGCAAGAACAATATTTGCAGTTTTTGGTCCAATATATTTTATGCTCATTAATTCTTCTTTCGTTTGAGGAACCTGAGAATTAAATCGATTAATTAGTTCTTGAGAGACATATCTTATCGCTTCAGCTTTTCGATTATAATGTCCTGAGCTGAAAATAATCTGTTTTAATTTTTTTTCAGGAATTTTAAGCATTTCCTTTGGAATTTTAGCAACTTTGAATAATTCTTCGGATATAACTTCAGTAACTTCATCTTTTGCTCTTAGTGAAAGCAAGCAAGAGATAAGTGTTTGGTAGGGAGAATAAGTTTTATTTTCTTTTGCTTCTCTATTTAAGGTTGTTTTTCTTATTCCCTTTTGAGACTTCTTGAGGATTTCAAGGACTTTGGTTATTTGTTTTGTGTCTGTTGTTAATGATGCCATTTTTATTTTTCATCTCTTTAAACAACAACTTGTTCAATTATCTTCCTCCTTTTTTTTCTCTTTAACCTCTCAGGAGTTTCTAAAAAATTTTCATTGCTTACTATGCTCTCTCCTGTTTCGCTCTCTAATTCAAGTCTCGCGTTTCTAGCTATGATTCCACCTTTGTTTGAAACTTCTAAATGTTCTTCAAATTTTTCTGGATTTTGAGTCCTTTCAATTTCAGCTGTTGAAGCTTCCCCTAACATAGAGAATATTAATTCCAAATCAGTCATATGGTCTCTTAAGTTTTCAGTTTTTAACCCCTTAAATTTCTTATATTGAGCAGGAGTCATACCAAATGCTGCTTTGGATATCTCGGCAGTTAAAATAGCAAAATCATTTTCTTCTTCAACGCCTCTTTTCTGCCACTCATCTGTCAGATTTTGCCTTATAGCTATTCCTCTTAATCTTTTGTCAATCCAGTCCTTAGAATAGCCCTTTAATTCGTACAGTTTCTTCATTCTTTCCTGAGCTAATTCTGGATTTTCTATCTCTTGCACTCTTTCATAGCCAACTTTAGCAAGCCATCTCTTGAATAGCTCAGCTTTTTTAGAAGGAATTGATTGAATTATCCTAAATATGCCCTCTGTATCTGCACAATCAGTCTCTCTTAATTTATCATCTTCTGCTATTAATTTCAACTGTACGATTTTATCGTACGCTTCAAATCCCTCTTCCATTAATTTTGCCTTTAAATCCGCCCAATATCTTTTAGGAATAGTGCTGTCAGTCAAGGCCCCAACTATATCAACAACCGAGAAAAACCACTTATCTTCTACTAGCTTTCTTCTTATTGCTTTTCCTCTGAATATTGCAATATGCGTTTCAATTTCTTCTTTTTTGTCTTCAGCCATATTTATTTACCTTTTAGCTTCTATAAAAATCCTTCGCAATAACTAAATTTCTGTTCTAAAAATTTTGAGGTTTAAATCCCCAAGGGGGATTTATGGCCCGTAAGAGTCCAAAAATGCTTTTGCATTTTCAGGCATTCAAAAGCAAGGCTTTTGAAGAATTTGAACCCTGCTCGAGCATTTAAATTTATTACGATTCTGCTATTTCCTTCGTCAATAGCCTATGGCCCGTAAGGTTTAGAAAATCTTCGATTTTCTAATTCATTCAACTTTTACAAGTTGAAGAGATTTGAACCCAGTACGAGCATTCAAATTTATTACGATTCTGCTATTTCCTTCGTCAATAGCATATGGCCCGTAAGGGATTTGAACCCTTGGCACCCACATTACTCTTACTCCATTAAAGGAGGGATCTGCCGAGAATTTGCATTTTAGCAATTCTCATACAAACTCAAAATGCGAATTTGAGTTGGGAACCTTGGTTCCCGGCTATTAAGAGTGTGGTACTCTAACCGGACTGAGCTAACGGGCCTTATAAGATATAGAGAAAAAGTGATATTTTAAAGTTATTGATTGGAAAATTTTTATTCTTTCTTCGCTCGAACATCAAAAGAATATAACACCTTTCTAGGATAATTTGGAGTGTCGAACAAACTTAAATCAACTGCATAGCCTTCTAGGTTATGGTATTCTCTTACTTTTTGCCTTGTTATTTTCTTGGCTTTTTCTAGATTTGTTGCTCTAAATGATTCTTCTAGCGGAATTGGCATTCCATCTTCAGATAGGTGTCCTTGGAGATAATATTGTTTTCCCGGGAGTTTTGGAGGGTCATAGGATTTATTTCTTTCTCTTTCTTCAGCTGCTTTATTTATAAGAATGTCTATGGTTTGATTAAAGCTTCTGTCTATTTCTGCAGAATTCATTGGTTCTCCTAATTCAGGAATTCTCAAGGCCGCTTTTATTAGTCTTGCCATAACTAGAGATATTTTAATTATTTATAAGGATTGTTGTGATTTAGCGATATTCTCGCCAAATGTGGGCGGGTTATAGTTATTCTAAAAACGGTTATAAAGTAGCAGTTGTTATAAAGGATAGTTCTTCTAAACTTCTATATTTGCTATTATTACGCTGTTTCAGAAATAGTCAAAAAGTGCCTGTTTTTGAAACGAGATTTATTTGCGTGAATATTACCTTGTTCTAAAAAGTGTCATAAAATGACACTTTTTTAAAAGAGATGCTAAAATATAGTTGTTTAAAAAACTGCTACAAAGTAGCAGTATATTAAATGAAACAAAAGGTTTAAATAATGGGGATTTTATAGTGATATATGGCAAAATTGAAATCAATATATTTGGCACTCTTAAACAAAGGCGAGAAAATAATGAAAATGAAAGAGATAGTTAAACTAGTCGAAGATTACAATAATAAAATAGAGAAGGTTAGTATAACTAATACTCTATGGTATCTCTCTAGACAGAATTATATTAAAAGAATATTTTTGGATTATTATTATATAAATTCAATAGAAGAAAGAGAAAGGAAATTCTGCAAGTATATGGACAAAGAGCTTTTATTCCTTGTTCTTAATAAATCAGATATAAAATGGTATTTAGGATTGACTTCTGCGAAGTATAGCGGAGGAGAGATATGGCAAACCCCTAATCTGCTAATTGTAGTAAATAATAGAGTTAGTGGCAAGAGAATAATCGCAGATTTAAAAGTGAAGTTTATCAAGATAAAAGAAAGTCTTATATTTGGGTTAATCAAAGAGAAAACAGATAAAGGCATAGAATACTCTTACTCTGATAAAGAAAAAACAGAGTTAGATGATATTTATCTGTCTAGAAAAGGAAAATTAGCAAAAGATAAAAAAACAAGAAACTATCTTAAAAAATATCCAAAATGGCTTCAAAAATTAACATAGAACAGTATATTGGTGAAATTAAACGAAGGATGAATCTTAATATCGATGATGATATCATAAAAAAAGATTTGTTGCTTACTTTGATTTTGGCTGAATTTGAAAAATCAGATTTAGGTAAAGAGCTTATTTTCAAAGGTGGAACTTTGCTCTCTAGAAACTATTTGAACTATCATCGCTTCTCAGAAGATTTGGATTTTGTTTTTAAAGATTCAAATTCTATAAGAGACTTACCTAGACATGCTAGAGAAAGAAAAGTCAAAACCTTTCTTGATTCTTTTGTTCCAAAACTAAAAGAAGTCGCAGACATCCTCGGACTTGATTTTAGCATAGACAGAAGTAATAAAAAATATTGCAGAATGTTAAGCGGAAGAACAGTTTACACATTTAAAATTTATTATTCTGAAGTGAATTTTATAAAAGTAGAAATAAATTTTATTGAAAAGATAATTAATACGCCAGAGAAAGTTTCAATAAAAGCAATAACTGACTTTTTTGATTCAAAAACTATGTTGTACGAACTGGGGTTATCTTATCAAAACTTCAATGTCCCAAGCTATTCACTTGAGGAGATAAAACTTGAAAAGTATAGGGCAGTCCTAACTAGAAAAAATCTTCAAGAAAGAGATTTATTTGATTTGTTTTTAATAAAAGACTCCTTAAATGCGGATGTAGAACTTATTGTGGAGAAAATAAAGAATTCATCCCTTATCAAAAAAGACTTAGTGAATTTAATTAGCGAGAAACTTGCTCTTTTGCAAGAGAATAAATTTTTTGAGAGTAAGGAGAAAATAGAAGCGTTGGCAGTGGCTAAGTATAATCCAAAAGAATTTGAAGAATTTAAGGAAAAGATAAAACCAATTCTTATCGAGATATGCGAAGAATTTCTAAAAATATAAAAACAGTATTCTCTTCTCGAATACTCGAATATCGTCAGTCTCTCGTAGGGATTAGGACTACCTGTACTCTCGCCAAGTGTGTTTGCACTTTGTGCATCTGAAGAACTTAGTCTCGGCTTCGTCTGCTGCCCGAGTTTGGGATGTCCAGAAATAAGCTTCTTTGTTGCCGCATTTAGGGCATGCGGCTGGAACAGTAGGCATCACATTCGCGTCTTTTTCTTTTATGACTGCTGTCTTTTTGATTTCTTTCATCTGTTCGGTATTTTCGATTTTGACTCTGCCTTTTGCAGTGTAATTACAGTTAACACAGCCAAACTTCTTCCTCTTTTCTACTAGAACACTTCCGCATTTAGGGCAAAATTCCATTATATAAGTTAGTTTGCTGGATGGTATTTAAATCTTCGGTTTTTGTGAAATTAGAGAGTTTCCTGTTTTGTTGAAGTTAAACTTATATTCTTACTGAACTACTAATTGCCTAATCCCGACGATTTTCTATTCAATTATTAAAGCAAATTTTCTGCACTATCTAAAAATCAAAAAAACAATGCGCACCACATCTTAAAAGATGTGGTTTGAATGCGCTTGTTTTCCGCGAAAATCTCGGATTTTCGGGGCCCCAAAAATTAGTAAATTTTTGCGGTTGGAGATAGAAAAAATCTGAAGTTGTTTAGCAACTTCTGCGGACTAAAGTCCGCAGTTTATTTTTTCTATATAATAGTGACTGCAGAAAATTTGAAATAGTAATTCAAAATATGATTTGGGCAGAAGTTTTGAGTAATTAGTGGAGAACTGGCTTGTAATCTCATCGATTTTCTTAAAACTTGAATCTTTTAAGAAGCAGAGCATTAACAGCTACAATAACTGTCGATAGGGACATAAAAACTGCTGCTAAAGCCGGTTGTAGAAGAATTCCTTTCGAATATAACACTCCTGCTGCAAGCGGAATGGCTATAATATTATATCCACTGGCCCACCAAAGATTTTGAATCATTTTACTGTATGTTTTTTGGGAGAGTTTTACTATTTTTACAATGTCTCTTGGATCATTTCTCACAAGTATTATTCCTGCGCTTTCTATTGCTACATTAGTGCCTGCGCCTATTGCAATACCAACATCTGCTTGAGCAAGTGCAGGAGCATCGTTAATCCCATCTCCAACCATTGCAACTTTCATACCTCTTGATTGCAAGAGACTTACTTTTTTTGATTTTTCGTTAGGCATTACTCCTGCAAAATATTCATCTATTCCTAATTCAGAAGCAACCCATTTTGCAACATCTTCTGAATCTCCAGTAATCATTGCTGATTTTATCCCCATTTTTTTTAACTCTAAAATTGCATCCCTTGATTCTTCTCTGATGACATCTGCAAGAACAATTATTCCAGCAAGATGATTATCTATAATTATAAAAATTATTGTTCTTCCCTGCTTGGAAAATTCGTTGGCTTTGTCTTTAATTTCTTCATTGATTTTTAAATTTCCAAGTATAGCCTCGCCTCCGATTAAGATTTTATTTTTTCCGATTTTAGCCATTACTCCTTTTCCAGCTATACGCTTAAAATCTTTAACAGTAAGAATCTTAATTTTTCTTTTCTGAGCTTCTTTAACTATAGCTTTAGCAACAAAATGTTCTGAGTTATTATCTACAGAAGCAGCAAGCTGAAGGAGCTTACTTTCACTAAGGTTGTATTCTTGATTAACTAAAATCATGCTAACTCCATACTCTCCTTTTGTTAGCGTTCCTGTTTTATCAAACATAATAATATCTATTTTTCTTGCTGATTCAAGAGCAATTCTTTGTTTAATAAGCAAGCCATTTCGAGCAGATAAAGCTGTAGATATTGCTGCTACAAGAGGCACTGCTAGGCCTAACGCATGTGGACAGGCTATTACTAGAACACTAACTAATCGTTCAAGAGCAAAAAGGGGCGTAGCCTTTGCAATAAGCCAGAGTATAAATGTTAAACCTCCTGCTCCGATTGCAATAAATGTAAGATAGCCCGCTACTTTGTCTGCAAGCAATTGTATTTTTGATTTTGAAGATTGCGCTTCAGCTACTAGCTTCATTATTCCAGCAAGAAATGTCTGCTCGCCTATTTTATTAATTCTAATCTTAAGACTACCATCTCCATTGATTGTGCCAGCAATTGTAAGATTCCCAGGAACTTTTCTAACAGGTTTAGATTCTCCTGTTACTAATGATTCATCAACATCTGATTTACCTTCAATAACAATTCCGTCAGCAGGAATTTTTCCTCCAGGCCTTACAAAAACTATATCTCCTATCCTTAATTCATTCAGAGGAATAACCAACATTTTTTTTGCTCTTATTATTTCCGCTTTATCAGGAAGAAGCTTTGCAAGTTCTTTCAATGCAGATTGGGCTCCGCTAACTGCTTTCATTTCTATATAATGTCCGAGAAGCATTACAGTAATCAGTGTTGTAAGCTCCCAGAATAAATTGCCTGATTTGAAAAAGAAAAGTGAAGCAACACTATAAATATAGGCCACAGAAATAGCAAGGCCTATAAGCGTCATCATGCCAATCATGCGGACCTTTATCTCTTTGTAAGCCCCTAAAATAAAAATCCAACCACCATAAAAGAAGATAATTGAGCTTAGAATAAAAATAATATAATCGAATCCTATAAAGGGGGCTTTGATCCCAAACAATTTTTGAAAAAGTTCTGAATAAAACAAAACTGGAAGGGTCAAGATTAAGCTTATCCAGAATCTCTTAACAAACATCTCGGTTGTATGGCCTTCATGTTTGTTAAATCTGCTACCTTCTATCTCTTTTTTTTTATGTTTTGCAGGAATAAGAGCCATTCCGCAGATAGGGCAAATGCCGGATTTTTCTTTTATTATTTCAGGATGCATGGGGCATGTATAACTAAGATTTTCAGAATCCCCGTGTTTATGCTTCATTTTCATTTCTACTTATGCTTGTTAGCGGATTTTATAAGCCAGTATATGCCCGCAATTATTAATCCTATTACTAGTAGATAGGTTACCCATCCAAATAACATTGAACCTAAACCATAACCACCAGACATCATTCCATATGTTCCGCCCATAGGGCAGCTAGAATAATCTACAGCAGATACTAGACTAAAAGCGAACATTAATGTAAGCATTATTATTCCTATTTTCGTTTTCATTTTTTACCTCCTTTTCTAGATTTATTTTGTAAGTTTGTTATACGCCCAAGCGAATAAACTGCCCACGAGGCATGTTAAGATTAAGGTTAAAACAAATCCAATTATAGTCGAAGACAGAGTTATGTCTATTCTAGCAATCTTTGTTAAGTCAACACTATGTGCTAAGTAATTACCTGCCCTTAATATAAATTCTGGACTTATCCAGGATAATAATGCGCATGCAATATAAACAATCCCGCTGATTAATGCTGATGCTAAAACAAAAGATTTTACATCAAGTTTTTGTGCCATTTTTATTATCGATTCTTATTATTAATTTTAAATAAGCTATGCAATCCGCACCAGCCACTAAAGCTCTCAATTAGCGCAATTACTCCAATAATGATTATCAGCCAGTTTAGCCATGCAATATTAAACTGCGGAGCAAATGGTCCAAGCCACCAAAAAGCTAATGCGAATCTTAATATTCTATCAACCTTTCCTAAATTTTGTTTCATTATATTTACCTCCTTTAAGTTTATTCCGTTTAGTAATTTTGTTTTCTTGAATATATTCTGTACATAGCCCAGCCATGCATAACTGCGCCGAGTAAAATTGCAGGTATCATCAACCCATCTTTGTAAGTGGATAAAAGCATTCCTAATCCAAAACCTAAAATAATCCCGCCCCACATCCACATTCTAAGTTCATAAGGTTTTGCTTTTTTTATTTTTTCTAACATTTTTACCTCTTTTATTAGTTATTAGTGGCATCCAGCCTTTTTATTCTCTTTGGTTTTGTTAAGTCCAGGTCAAACTTAACATTCTTGAATTCTAATCTAAAAATATGTCTTCAGCAGATTTCTTAGGTTATTTATAAGCAGACTACTCTAAAACAAAAACAAAAGGTTTATAAATAAGATAATCTTATCAATAATATAAACTTATAGGAGGTTAAAAATGGAAAACATTGAAATAACAAGTATGAGCTCAAGAGGACAAATAGTAATACCTCAAAGTCTAAGAGACAGATTAAGAATACACGAAGGAGAGAAATTTGTAGTTATCGGAGAAGATAACACAATTATCTTAAAAAAGCTGGAAATGCCTTCTTTTAGCGGAATAGATAAACTACTTAGGAAAACAAGAGAATTCGCAAAACAAAAAGGATTAAAAGAAACAGATGTAGAAGAATCTATAAAAGAAGCCAGAAAAAAATGAGAATAGTTTTAGATACTAATATATTTATCTCCGGTATATTTTGGGAAGGCAATTTTTGCTCTCAAATTATAGATAAGTGGAAAAGAGGGATGTTTCAACTAGTGAGTTCTCCTAAACTTATTTCCCTATGTGGGAGATATTGTAGGAGCAGATAGGGAAATAGAGCTAGTTCCAATGCCCAAATTGAGGAATGCTATTCAAAGACTAATGGAACCTTACGAAAGAAGTCTTGTTTTTTATCTAACAGAGGAAATTAGAAAGGAGAGACACTCAAACTAAAGAATAATACTGCCCCCTCTCAAGCTTTTCTTTTAAGAAAAGAAGCAAAAACACTCTGCCCCCAAAACGATTTCCACTTAAGTATCATATCGTTTTCAAATGGAAAGTGAAAATCGTTTTCCAACACTAACTAAAACCTTTATCTTCTGTATGCTTCATCATGATGGCCAAAGAAGAAAAACGAAATGGTCTTTGTAACCTCAAGAATTTCAAATTTCAAGACAAAATTCTTCATAATATGAACCCGCCTTTCTCCTGCCAAGTCATATTTTAAGGGCTTGTAATGATAAGGATTATTTATAATCTCCTCAATTTTACTCATAACTATTCCATACATTTTCTTATCTTTTTTGAATAGCTTATTAAGAATTCTTTGCAGTTCTGGCTTCACCTCGTAATTATACATTTTATTTTTCAATAATCTTTCTTAATTCATTGATGTTATTAAACTTAATACCTCTTTCCTTTTTTACTTCCTTCATTTTTTTAATGAACTCTTCTTTCAGAGGCAATTCATCAACAGGATGCCAATCAATTTTCTCGCAAAAGGCCCATTCTTCATCATTTAAATCTCCTGTCTTAATATAACTCTCAAAAATTAACTTTTTTATTGCCTCTTCTCTTGCTATCTCGCTCCAATTAACCCAGAGAAATGCCTTTAGTTGACTTCTCATTTCTTCACTTACAGATAAAGTTAAGGAAGCCATTTTATATTTTACCTCTGCTTTTTAATTCTTCAAACTTTTTGAACTCCATCATTCTTTCTACAAACTTTTTCTTAAGATATTCTGCCCAGTTTATCTCTGGATGTTCATCTATCTTCTTCTTTAATTCTTCAGGTATAGATATAGTAAATGTTACCATGTTAAATTTGTACAAATTTAATCAGCCAGAAAATAGGGAATTTTCTGGATTTTGTTTGTATATATGATTTTAGTATAAACACTATAATTAGTTAGTATATATAAACCTTCCGATTCTGCCCCAAAAAAGTTTCCATCTTACAAATTAAAACTTATGAGATACCAAGATGAAAACTTTTTTCTCTGAAATTTTCTACCTGTTAGATTATTTAGGGGGCACTTGACCAGAACTTACTTTTACAACACTTTTTCTCTCTTCCACTCATTCTTTAGAACGAATTCCAGCTATTCTTCTAGCAGAATAATATAATTCTGTTTTCTTGTAAATTTCCGCCCTTATCTTTAATGGCAGCTATCTTTTCTATTTCTTTCGGCTTCTTTTTTATGCATCCCCTTCATCATAAAATAGTGTAAAATTGGGCAAAGCAGCATTACTGCAAAGATTGCGTAATTCTTAAATCCAAAGTAAAATAATATTCCTGCTACGACTAATGGAATTAGACAGCATAAAAGCATCATCAAGCCATGACTTTCTCGTAGCTTATCCCTTATTGTTCGTGTTGAGACTTTCATCTTAAAATTTCTTCTTTTTCATTAATAGCGTATTAAGTACGACGGATACTGAGCTTAGAGCCATAGCTCCTCCTGCAATTATTGGCGAGAGAAGCCAGCCCGTAAAAGGATACAATAGCCCTGCTGCAATCGGAATTCCAAGTACATTATAGAACAAAGCCCAGAACATATTCTGTTTAATTTTACCTATCGTCATTTTGCTTAATCTGATAGCTTTTACGACATCTGTTGTTTTGTTATTCATTAAAACAATATTTCCAGTTTCCATTGCAACATCTGTTCCAGAACCTATAGCTATCCCTATATCTGCTTGAGCTAGTGCAGGAGCATCATTAATACCATCGCCTACCATCGCGACCTTTCTTGCTCCGTTTTTCTGAAGTTCTTTAACTTTGGCAGCCTTGTCCTGTGGGAGAACTTCAGCAATAACATGATTTATTCCAAGTTGTTTGGCTATTGCATGAGCTGTTCGTTTGTTATCCCCTGTTATCATATAAACAAAAACTTTTTGTTGTTGGAGTTGTTTTACTGCCATAATAGAGTCTTCTCTTATTGTATCTGCTATCGCAATTAATCCATAAACTCGATTATTGTAAACTAATATAACAACAGTCTTTCCCTGACCTTCTAATTCAGTTACCTTGCCCTCTAGTATTCCTAAATCTTTTGTTTTTTTGATGTATTCTGGTTTGCCTACAATAATCTTCTTTTTTCCAAACATTCCCTCAACACCATGTCCAGGAATTGCCTTGAAATTCTTTATATTCTCGAGTTTTATTTTCTTCTCTTTTGCTTTATTTACAATTGCCTGAGCGAGGGGATGTTCGCTATATTGTTCAACGCTTGCTGCTAGTTTGAGAATCTCTTCTTCATTTATCGAATGGCTAAAAGCAGCAATATCTGTAACGTCGGGTTTTCCTTGAGTTAGTGTTCCTGTCTTATCGAATACGACTGCAAAGAGTTTATGCGCTGTTTCAAGTGCATCTCCGCCTTTGATTAATATTCCTTTTTCTGCGCCTTTTCCTGTGCCCACCATTATTGCTGTTGGAGTCGCTAGACCAAGAGCGCAGGGGCAGGCTATTACAAGAACAGAAACTGCAATTATTAAGGCAAATGAAAAGTCTTTTCCAACAACAAAATACCAGATTATAAATGCGATAATTGCTATTGCTATTACAACAGGAACAAAATAGGCTGAAATTTGATCAGCAAATCTTTGTATTGGTGCTTTTTTACCTTGGGCATCTTCAATTAATTTAACTATCAGCGCTAGAGTTGTATTTGCTCCGACTTTTGTCGCTTTGAATTTAAAACTACCTTGTTTGTTTATTGTTGCTCCGATAACAGTATCGCCTTTATGCTTTTCAACAGGCATGCTTTCTCCTGTTATCATAGATTCATCAATAGAACTTTCACCTTCTATTATGCTGCCATCTACTGGAATTTTTTCTCCCGGTTTAACTATAACAATATCTCCGACAATAACTTGGTCTACTGGAATTTTCATTTCCTGGCCATTTCTTATAACTGTTGCAATTTTTGGAGAGAGATTCATCAACTTTTTTATTGCTTCGCTTGTTTTTCCTTTCGCTACTGCTTCAAGATATCTTCCAAGAATAACAAAGGTGATAAGAATAGCTGCTGCTTCGAAATATTGATCTTGCATTGGCGCAAAAAAAGTTACATAAACACTGTAAAAATATGCGGCACTTGTTCCTAATGCAATAAGTGTATCCATATTTGCTGTTTTATTTTTAAGAGCCCCTATGGCACTTTTATACATTGCCCAACCTGCTATGAATTGAACAGGCGTGGCTAATGCAAAGAGGATATAATACATATAAGGAACTTCTATACCAAACCAAACTAAAACCATTCCTACAATAAATGCAGGTATGGTAAAAAATAGGCTAAATATGAGAAGATGCTTTAATTTTTTAAGTTCATTTTTTCTTTTGTTTGTCTCTTTGTCCGGATTGCTTCCAGTGGATATGCTTGCAACATAACCCATGCTGTTTATTGCTTTTATAATTTCTGCTTCAGAAGTCTTTTTTTCATCAAAATCAACTGTGGCTTTTTCAGTAGTAAGATTAACATTAGAATATTTAACTCCATCAACTTTTTCCAATCTTTTATTTATAAGAGTTCCGCAGCTGGCACAATGCATACCTGTAATATCAAGTGTAATTTTTGTCATTTTATTTTCTCCCAATAGTTAGAATATTAAACAATCCTAGCCGTTTTTGTCTAATGTCCTTAAATTTATAGTTCTTAAATAATTCTTTAAACTCTGAGGCAGTATGCATCCCATTATTTCCTGGCTCTATCCTGCTAAATATTTTATTAAAGAAGATGCCAAAACTAAAATCAGCTATTATCAAATAGCCGCCTTTTTTTAAGACCCTATAAAAATTCCTCATGACTAAAGCAGAATTATAATAATGATGAAATGCATCTATGCTAAAGACATAATCAAAATAATTCTTTCTGAAACTAATTTTTTCTGCAGACTCTAGTTTTAGCTTTGCCAGTTTTAGTTTTTTTCTTGCAATTTTTAGCATCTCTTTTGATATATCAAGACCATACAATTTCAGATTTTTATTTTCATCTTCTAATATTTTTAATAAATTCCCTGTTCCGCATCCAGCATCTAATACTGCTGAATTTTTCTTAATACTAACCGATTCAACTGTTTTTTTAATTGGATTTAATAATAGTTTTTTAAAAATTCCCTTATCATAATGTCCTGCAATTTTATTAAAAAATTCTTTATTTCTTTGTTCTAAATTTCTCATTTTGTTTAGTGTTTGTGGTTTTCACACTTTTTGCATTTAATTTTAATATTGCTGTTAAACTGGCTGAATGCATCTCTTAGAACGCACCAGCAGAATTTATCCGAAAGCTCGAAGTATTTTTCCTTTCCTTTCTTAATAGAAAAAATAATGTCCAAGTCGCTTAGAGTTTTAAGTTGATGGGATATGGCAGAAAGTGTCATCTTCTCTTTCCCAACGAAATTGTAAATCTCATTTACACTTCGCGGCTTTTCGGCTATGCTAAGTATGATTTTAAGCCTGGTCTCGTCTGCTAAACTCGCGAAGAATTGCATTACATCATGACTTATTTTCTGTTCTCTAGTATTTTCTGTATTTTTCATATAGTTGAGCATTTGCTCAAGTATTTAAATGTTTTGGTTGTGGAGAATATGGGCTATGATTGCCGAAATGTATTTAAACATTAGAATATTCTAATATATTGTTATGAAAGAGCTATACGAAATTCATGCTGAAATGTGCAAGGTATTTTCAAATTCCACCCGGTTGGAAATTTTAAACTTATTAAGGGACAAGAGATTGTCAGTAACAGAATTGATAGAAAAGACAAAATTAAGCCAAGCGAATATTTCTCAGCATTTGTCAATTATGAAGTCCAAGGGGATTGTAATATCTGAAAGAGATGGCAAAATGATTTATTATAGATTATCCAATCCAAAGATAATTAAGGCATTTGATATAATTCGTGAAGTTTTAAGCGAAAGATTGGAGAAAAATAGAAATATTCTACAAGAGGTTAAAAAATGAAAGACAATAATAATCTACTAATAGGGATAATAATTGCAATAGTAGTTTTTTTATTTTTAGGAATGTTTGGTTTTGGTGGAATGATGGGGGGATATAGTATAATGGGCAGTTTTGGAGGTATGTGGATTTTTGGATTTTTATTTATGATTCTTATTTTAGTAGCTATCATTTTATTTATACTGTGGCTAGTCAAACAATTGCAGAATTCTGGAAGCAGACATAGGAGTTAGGAAATGACATTTGATGTAAAAGAGCACTGGGAAAATATATATCAAACAAAAAACTCAAATGAGGTGAGTTGGTATCAGGAAAAGCCCAAAACATCGCTTAATTTGATATCTGAAACAAATCTAGATAAAGATGCCAAAATTATTGATATTGGTGGCGGAGACTCAACTCTGGTAGATAATCTTTTTGTTAAAGGTTATAGAAATATCTCCATATTAGATATTTCTTCAAACGCATTAAAGAGAGCAAAGAAAAGACTTGGCAAGAAAGCAAAGTTTGTTAAATGGATAGTGTCTGATTTGAGGAAATTTGAAGCAAAAGACAGATATGACCTTTGGCATGACCGGGCAGTTCTTCATTTCTTGAAAACAAAGAAGGATATTAAGAAATATATGGAGATTGTAGAACTATTCTTAAAACCAAATGGTTACCTAATTGTTTCAACATTTTCAGACAATGGACCAAAAAAATGCAGCGGGCTAGATACCAGACAATATTCTGAAAAGTCTATGAAAAAATTATTTGGTGATTTTGAGCATATAAAAAGCTTTGAAGAAAAACATTTGACCCCTTGGGGGACTACTCAAATTTTCGTGTATCATATGTTTCGAAAAGGCGGTAAAAAATGAGGACAGAAGATTTCGCATATATTGTTGAAACAGAAAAGAGCTTTGATGAAACAATTGTTTCAGTTTTAAAAGCAGTTGAACAGAAGGGTTGGGCTCTGTTTCAGATTTATGATATAAGGGAGAGGTTAGCAGCAAAGGGATTTAAACAAAAGCCATTGAAAATAATTGAGATATGCTCAGGTAAATATGCGAATCAATTCCTGAATAAAAATAGGTTAATCTCTCTTTGTATGCCATGTAAAATTAATGTTTTGGAAGAAGATGGAAAGATAAAAATTATTGGAATGAAGCCTACTATGATTTCTCAATTATTTCCAGAAGTAAGCAAACAAGAAGCTGAAGAAGTAGAAAAAGATATTAAGGAGATTATTGATAAGGCTAGGTAAGAATGGCAAGTGTCAGATATATGCTTGTGGAACTTGTATGAAATCAAGGCAAATGGACAGCCGAGAGACTTGCCCGCTTTCATCAATGAAATATTTATATCCGATAATCAAAGATTCAGATATGGTCTTAACATTTGGTTAAGGAGAGATTCTTTATTAAATCCGGTGTTTATATAAAAATTCCGAAATATTTTGCTAACAAAGCCAGAGTCACATGTATTGCAACCAGAATTATCGCCGAATACACAAAAAACTTATGGTTTTTTGTGAGCCACGAAACAGCCCTATATTTGCAAAAATTCCAGCTAATATTACAGCAGCATCCTAAAAAAGTAAAAACTAAAAAAATTGTAGCTAGGATGCCACTCCAATAGATTAATGTTTGGCTGAATATTACTATCATTTTGTTTATTTTAGTACTCTAAGTGTTCCCCACTGTCCTTTTTGCCTATGTCCTGTAACTGAGCAGTAATATTCAAAAGATCCAGCTTTATCTGCTGTAAATTCTACTATTACTTCTTCATTTAGCGGTGTTATTTTTTTAATCCCATATTCATCAATAACGAAATCATGAGTTCCCTTAATATTTGTTACTTTTATCCGAACAATATCTCCTTTGTTTACTGTTATTTCTTTAAGTGAGAACCAAATACCTGAAGTATCATAAAAAGAGGTCATTGTAAACTCTTTAACAGGTGCATTAGATATATCTCCATTTACTGTATTCTCTGTAGATTTTCCATTGAAAAAAAACAAACCCGCAAGTATAATGGCTATTACCACCCCTATCACTATATATTTTTTATTCATTTTTTATTTCCTCCTTTCATTTTTTAATACTCTTTTCATTTTTGTTTTAACAGTAACTTTTATATACCTATTATACTTTATTTATAAAAGGAACTTTATAAATCGGATAGTATCTAAAAGTAAAGTTATATTAAAAATGGAAAAAGAATGTCCTGTTGCAAAGATTATTGAGATACTTGGCAAGAAATGGAATCTCTCAATTATGCGTCAATTAAATGGCCGTGATAATACTAAAAAGAGATTTAATGAACTAGTCAAAGAAATAAATGGAATGAGCTCAAGAACTCTTTCAAAAAGATTAAAAGAATTAGAAAGAGCAAAAATCCTTAATAAAACGAAATTTAATGAAATTCCACCTAGAGTTGAATATTCTTTAACTGATTCTGGAAAACAGCTTATAAAATGTTTTAGTGGCCTTAATAATTGGGCAAAAAAGTACGGATGATTAAATTAAATGTTTCTATACTGGAGAATATAACTTCTTTGGAGATATTATCCTAATAACTACAAAAATTAATATGATAAAAACCATCAATCCTAAAATTTGATACCAAATTGGAAGATAGCCTAAAAAAGAAAGAATAAATGCGAATGGAATTATTCCGATAAATGTTGTGATGCTAAATGTCTTAAAATCAATATTGGTAAATAATCCGAGAGCATAGGTTAATATATCAATCGGAAGAAACATTCTTATAAAAATTAAGCTGAAAAATTTCTTTTTTCTTGAAACTATTTTTTCAAGTCCCTTAACTTCTTCTAGAGAAACGAATTTTTCGACATATTTTTTTCCATATTTTCTAGCTATATAAAAAGCTATTAAACTTCCAATAAACCACCCAATAACGCTATAAATTCCTGTTAAGATCCAGCCATATAAATTTGAAGCTAGGGGGATTAGAGGGATACTAGTAAGGGGAGCGAAAATAGTAGCTAAAATTCCTAGTAATATGTAGATAAATATCCCTATGGTCTTATATTCTCTGAGAGAACTCTTTAAAAATTCAGTATTTTGCTGTATAATAAATGATATTGCAATAAAAGCTAAAATACCTGCTAAACCTAAAATAAGTGGATTTACTTTTCGATTGACTTTCATTTTTTGTTCCATTTAGATTAAATAAAAATTCAGTTCATTTAGTTCAGATACGCTGTAAGTTTTAAATATATACTCCTAAATTTTTAGCTAATAGAGCTAAAGTAACATGAATTATAACCAGAATTATAGCAGAATACACAAACAACTTGTGGTGCTCTGTCAGCCATGAAACTGCTTTATATTTGCAAAAATTCCAGCGAATATTGCAGCAGCATCCAAAAAAAGTAAAAACTAAAGAAATTGCAGCTAGGATGCCGCTCCAATAGATTAATGTTTGGCTGAATATTATTATCATGTTTGTTTTGTATTTATTTTTTATAACAAAACGAACAATCAGAAAATTTTTAATTTTCTGATTTTCAAAAAGCTTGTAGGTCAAAGCGAAGTCTTCAAAACGTGAGTTTTGAATGAATTAGAAGATTATTAATCTTCTAAGCTTTTAGTGCTTTTTGAATTTGTTGTTTTGCTTTATTACTTAGTTTGCTATTTACCTTACAATCAGTTTGCCCTGCATTTGCATATGCCCGCTTCCGCACATATTAGTGCAATACCATGTAAACTCTCCTGTTTTGTCTGCTGTAAATTCTAGTACTTCATTTCCTTTTATTCCCAAGTCAGGAATTCTTATTCCGTGAAGAGTATCTTTATTGTCTATATAGATTTTTACTTTATCTCCTTGATTTACATTAATAATATCCGGAGAATAACCAAATCTAAATGCTTCAATGGTAAATTCTTTTACATCCTCGGCTTTGACAGCATTTCCAGTAAGATTTCCATCAAAGAAGAAAAAGCCCGCGACTGCTAATAAGAGTACGGCACCAATAATCATTATTATTTTATTCATTTTTTATTATACCCCCTTTCATTGTTATAAACTATTTTACGATTATGGTTCCTCTTCCCATTCTCATTCCGCACGCAAATTCAAAACTTCCTTTTTTAGTTGGCGTGAATATTATTTTATCCGAAGGATCTGAAGAACGCTGACTTACGCCTAAATCTTTAATGTTAAATGAACGATAGCATCCACGAACACTATTGTCAAGCGTAATTTCTACCGGTTTTCCAGCTTCCACAGTTATCTCATTTGGATAATAATTGTTTTTAAAACTAAGTGTTATTTTTTGAACATCTTCTGAGGCTCCAGAATTTCCTGATACGGCGCTTCCTGTTAAGCTGCCACTCATGAAGAAATAACCTAGAATAAATACTACTGCTATACCTATAATCCAGAACCAGGTTTTTTTGCTGCTGCCTTTAGATTCTTCCTGTCCTGCACTATTTAACGGAATATTATGTTTGGCTGAGTTATGTGTGGCTAGAGCTTCCGAATCTCCAAATTCTCTGTTACAGGCTTCGCATTTTATTTTAGCTATATTTTCTTCCATATTTTAATCATCTTTATTCAATTCACATTTAGTTAGATCAGATAATGTTTTTAGTGATTGTGTTCCAGGATAACTCTCATTTCCGATTATCCAAGTAGGATATCCAGTAACGCCGTTTTGAAGACAAATGTCTTTAGCCCTATCACAATCAACATAATTTACATGCTGAAAAGATTTTCCAAATAGTGCTTTCTGAGCCTTACAATGAGTGCACCACTCCGTACCATACATAGTAGCATTATTTTCAGTTAAACATTTTGCAAAGTTATCGTATTCTCCTGGAAAAGCTTGTTTTTTGTATTCTATATAGACTAATAAGGCGGATAAAATTATTATAACTCCTAAAATTATATGCCTCTTTTTTATTTTAAATTTTTTCTTCGAGGTATTATTTAATAAAATATTGTGCTTGGCAGAATTATGCATAGCCAGAGCCTCTCTATCCTGAAATTCCTTATTGCATATTTTACATTTTATTTTAGATATATTTTCTTCCATTTTTTATTTAATTTTAGGGGGTTTATAACCTTTATGAATTTAACATCCCCCAACCATTCCAGATCCTGCTGATGCTGCCTGGCTGATAACTGCGGGATTTCTTAAGGATAAATCTATCAGGATAATTATAAGCAGACCTATAAGTGCCCATAAAACTACTCTTCGACTCATCCACGAAAATTTACTTTTCCTGCTTTTATCATCTAAATTTTTCATCTTAACATCCCCCAACCATTCCAGAACTTCCAGTTGCTTGCCCCTGCTCAATTCCCCTATATTTATTGCAGGG
>Ga0209514_10002437_pt1 | contig 28751 bp, 27 predicted proteins | sample Subgrocontami58m_FD_187452 | JGI IMG/M metagenome (GOLD analysis project Ga0209514, IMG submission 187452) | Subsurface groundwater microbial communities from S. Glens Falls, New York, USA - GMW37 contaminated, 5.8 m (SPAdes) (version 3) | ecosystem: Environmental > Aquatic > Deep subsurface >...
TTTTTTTCGGTTTGAGATAAGGTATACATATTGTCATTATCTGTTATTGATTTCTGAATCTATGACCTTGCGCCCGTACTCGGGCTTTGTTATAGTACAACAAATGAAATTTACGGTCAATTACAAAACTATCTCTTCCGGACAAGTATGATCATCATTAAGTCCCGGCTTTTCTACAAAATCGGCATATCCATCTACCTCTTCTTAAAACTTCGGTGGAGAGACCTTTTTAAGCTTCTCCTGTCAAAACCAAGAACCAGAAATATTAACCACAACCCCAGTCAGAACGTTTACCGAGAGGCGGACAAGGCGCTCGTCTCTATCGTGCAGGGCGATGATATTAACGCCATGCTGCGGAAAGGGCTGGAGCTGGTCGGGGGACTGGAAAGGCTTGATATAAAAGGGAAAACGGTGCTCATTAAACCCAATATCGTCAACCGCTACCCAAGTCCGTCCAATACCAATCCGCTCATAATCAGGAATCTGATAAAAATCCTGCACGAGTACGGCGTATCGAAAATATTCGTGGGCGATATGTCCGCCATCTTCGCCCTGCCTACAAGGAAAAATGCCGTTAAATCAGGCATCTGGGCGGCTATCGGCGAAGAAGACATGACGTTTGTGCCCTTCGAGGAATACGGCTGGGTAGAGGTAGACATCCCACACGGGAGATTTGTAAAGAAGGCTATCGTGTCAGAGTTTATTTATGCCGTAGACAGGGTTATCAACGTCCCCGTTATTAAGACCCATAGCTATGCCCACTATACCATCTCCCTGAAGAACTTCATCGGGGCTATCCACCCGCAACAGCGTCCTTATTTCATAGCGCCTGACTTCTGGGACGAAATCATCGCCGAGCTGAACGCAGCCTACACGCCCCATCTCAATATCCTGGACGGAACGAAGATATTTATCAGGGGCGGCCCGACGAAAGGCGCCGTAGCCACCCCCAATCTCATCATCGTCACCGGAGACAGAATTGCCGCGGATGCGGTTGGATTGAGCGTAATCAGGGCGTTTGGCGGATGGCAACGACATAAAGCTATGAATATTTGGGAACAGCGTCAAATCAAACGGGCGATCGAATTGCATCTTGGCGTCAGCAGTCCTTCAGCATTAAAAATCGTATCCGCATGTCTTGGCGCAGGCAATGCCGGTTTTGCTAAAATCATAGAGAAGATTCATCACGTATTGAATGGTGAAAACTAGATTTTCGGCATTTTTTTCAACTGTAGCTTTGAATTTCCTTAACGTCGAATTAATCCCCCTTAAAAAAGGGGGCTAGGGGGTTGTAAAATAGCTCAAAAAAACACAACCCCCTCATTCCCCCTTTTCTAAGGGGGATTTTTTGTCTGCCATCACCAAGACACACATAAATAAAATGAATCATATACAATCAATTTAAACAACGGAGACGCAGAGAATTAGCCTGCAGAAGAAGGAGGGTGTAACATGATAACAACGGATATCGTAATAGTCGGCGGCGGCATTATCGGGCTTTCCATCGCAAGGGAAATTTACCACAGGCGTCCGGATTTGAAGATCACCTTGATTGAAAAAGAATCCGCTGTGGCCAGCCACGCAAGCGGCAGAAACAGCGGCGTCCTTCACGCCGGTTTTTATTACTCGCCCGACAGCCTGAAATCGAGATTCACGGTTGAAGGAAATAAACTCCTCACCGACTACTGTCTGAAAAACAACCTCTCAATAAATCGCTGCGGCAAGGTCGTGGTGGCAAGGGATGAAAAGGAAGTGGAGGGCATCTATGAACTCAAAAGACGCGGCGACACAAATGGCGTAGATTTGGAACTGATTGACGAAAAAAGGCTGGAAGAACTCGAACCAAACGCCAGGACGTTCAGTAAGGCGCTCCATTCACCCACGACTTCCGTGGTAAATCCGAAAGAGGTAGCCGGACATATAGCCGATACGTTGAAAGGAAAGATAAATATCTTATTCAACGAAAGGTTTGTGAAGAGAGAAGATTCTTCCACTATACGCACCGGCACGCAGAAAATACAATTCAAACATCTTATCAATGCGGCGGGTCTCTATGCAGATAAAATTGCCCATCAGTTCGGGGTCGGACAAAGATACACCCTGATTCCGTTCAAGGGTTTGTACATGGAATATAAGGACAGCAGCCTGATCCGCAAACACATATACCCTGTGCCCAATCTGAAAAACCCTTTCCTCGGCGTCCACTTTACCATTACGGTAAGCGGAAAGGTAAAGATTGGCCCGACCGCCATCCCCGCCTTTTGGAGGGAGAATTACGAGGGCGTCTCCCGCTTCAGCATACGCGAATTTCTTGAGGTCTTATGGCATGAGGCAAGGCTCTTTTCCACCAATGCCTTCAATTTCAGAAGCCTCACCTTCGGGGAGTTTAAAAAATATTACCGGACGTATTTCATTCAACAGGCCGCGCATCTGGTGAAAACGATAGACACGAACAGGTTTGGCGGTTATCTGACGCCGGGTATCCGGGCGCAATTACTCGATAAAAAAGCGATGAAGCTGGTGATGGATTTCGTTGTCGAGCACGGAGAAAACTCAACACACGTGCTCAATGCGGTGTCGCCTGCCTTCACCTCCGCCTTTTCATTCAGCAAATTTATCGTTGATAACAGCGTGCATTTTATGCTAACATAGCCGCCCGGTTCAACCATTCAAAGTTGTGTTCTTTCGCGGGTTCTGGTCATTTTGCGGGTTCTGGTCTGCGACCTGAACCTTTGTATTTATTGTGATAATAACGCACGGTGCGAACGGCAGCCACATCGGCCGTATAAAACACGAGGTTCGGGTTACAAACCCGAACCCGCAATGGGGAGCGAAGAGTCTCTTCGCTCTGCGTTGCAAGTTCCGATGGGTATCCTGGCGCTCTACACGTCCTGCATACTTGAAAAACTGAGCTAAATACGGCACGGGAAAACGTATCCATAGCCAAGATAACGCGCCCGAAGATTACGGGCATTGTACCCAGAAAACGGCTGTTCAGCCTCCTGGACGCCGAACGGAAATCTCCGGTCGTCTGGATATCGGCGCCAGGCGGGTCGGGCAAGACCACCCTCTCCGCGAACTATCTTGACGCCAGAAAGCTCCCCTGCCTGTGGTATCGTGTGGACGAAGGGGATGCGGACATCGCCACGTTCTTCTATTACATGGGACTGGCGGCAAAAAAAGCGAATCCCCGGAAAAAGAAACCCCTGCCCCTTTTAACCCTCCCACATCTCCAGAACATGCACATCTTTGCCAAGCGATACTTTGAAGATTTATACAGCAGGATAAAACCGCCCTTTCTCATTGTCTTTGATAATTATCAGGACGTGGCGGAGGATGCAGGCTTCCATGACCTGATCGTTCACGGCCTGGAAGATATGCCGGAGGGCGTCAACGCCGTCATCGTAAGCCGAAACGAACCGCCTCCGCAATTTGCCCGCCTGCGCGCAAACGGCAGGTGCAGCCTGCTTGGGTGGAATCAAATCAAATTCACCGTTGAAGAGTCAAAAGAAGTGGTCAGGGTAAAAGGGCACAAAGACATATCCAGTGAAACCATAAACCAGTTGCATAAGGCGACCGACGGGTGGGCGGCGGGTCTTGTGCTCCTCATGGAGGCCGCAAAAACAAGGGGTATTGACTACCAACACCTGGGCAACATCCCCTCAAAAGAGATTTTTGAGTATTTTGCAAGCGAGATTTTTGAGAAGGCCGGAAGGGAGATGCAGGACTTCCTCCTGAAAACGGAGGTATTCCCCAGAATGACCGCGCGTATGGCCGAGAGACTTACCGGCGTGCACGCATCTGCGCACCTCTTGTCCACCCTGAGCAGGAACAACTACTTTACCGCCATGCATCCCCAACCCGCCCCTGTTTACCAGTATCATCCCCTCTTCCGGGAATTTCTCTTCACCAGGGCAAGGGACACGTTCACCCCAGAAAAGTTTTCCACGATACAAAAGGACGCCGCGGTAATTCTGGAAGAAGCGGGGTATATAGATGACGCCGCCGCCATTTTTGGTGAGCGGAGAGACTGGGATAATTTCGTCCCGTTAATCCTCAGACACGCGGAGTTCCTTGCAAATCAGGGAAGGCTCAAGACCCTTGAGGAATGGCTCCAAAGCCTTCCGCGTGAGATATTGGAGCATACCCCCTGGCTGCTCTACTGGCTGGGCGTTTGCCGGTTGCCGGTGAATCCGGATGAGAGCCGCCGTTATTTTGACGACGCCTTTAAAGGGTTTCAATCCCAGGGCGAACAGACGGGGATGTGGCTCTCGTGGTCTTACGCCGTTGATATCATTTTTTATGCGTGGGAAGATATATCCCCCCTCGATAAGTACGCCGAAATATTTCAGGATATCTACCGGAAAGACGCGCCGTTTCCCTCCCCAGCCGTTGAATCCCGCGTGGTCTCGTGCAGGTTTATCATTATGATGATGAGGCAAATGCATCATCCGGAGATTTCGGAATGGGCCGAGCGGGTGTTCTCGATTGTGAAGAAATCCCATGACCCGAACTTTCGCCTCCAGATCGGATATTACCCGGCTATTTACTATTTCTGGATAGGCGATTTTGTCAAGATGCATATTGTCATCAGCGCCCTCCATAAGGATACTGAGTCAGAGGCGGCGTCGCCGCTCCTGTCAATTTTCGGGATGGCAACGGAGGCGCTGTATGACTTTGTTGCCGGTTCCACCGATTCCTGTCTTCGCATTGTTTCTGAAGGCTTGAAACTTGCCCAAAAAACCGGCGTGCACATCTGGGATACCCACCTCTGCGGTCATGGGACGTTCGCCGCTTTAAGCGCGGGAGATATCACGACGGCCTCTGATTTAATGGGAAAAATCGAGCCAGCCCTGTCCACGGCAAGAAAGATAGACATTGGCTACTATCACCTTCTTTCTTCCTGGAAATTCCTCCTGGAAGGAGATATGCCGTCTGCAGCACGATACGCTGAAATAGGCACAAGGGCGTTCGCGGAAATTGGCACCCCATACCCTGTGGGGTTATGCCATTTTCTTGAGGCGCAAGCCCTCTTTGAACTTGGGAAGACGGGAGAAGCAGAGGCCAGGAACAACCTTGTCCGTCAGATTAGCCGGCGCCTGAAGAGCAAGCAGCTTGAGTTTATGTGCCTGATCGCAGACGCCCAGTTTGCGCTGGATATAAGAACCATTGAAGTGGGAAAAAACGGGGATACGGATATCGGATTGCAGATGGCAGATTTGGCGGGAAGCGACAACCATTCCGCAATCCAAAATCAAAAATCAGAAATGGTAAAGCGCGGCCTCTACGCCCTGCGCAAGGCCCTGGAATTTGGCAGAGAGCAGGGCTACGTCAATATGTATGGATGGCGCAACGAAGTCATGGCGGAATTGTGCGTAAAGGCGCTGGAGGCAGGAATTGAAGTAGAGTACGCTAAAAGCCTTGTCCGCAAACGGAATCTCATCCCTGACGTCCCTCCCATCCAATGTGAAGACTGGCCGTGGCCGGTAAAGATATTCACCCTGGGCTGTTTCGTTATCCTCCACGACGATAAACCGCTGCAATTTACCGGAAAGATACAACACAAACCTTTGGAGATGCTCAGGGTAATCCTGTCACACAGGGATGGTGAAGTGTCTGAAGCGCGGCTGATTGACGTCCTCTGGCCGGATACGGAGGGCGATACGGCGTACCATGCGTACGAAGCCGCCCTGCACCGCCTGAGGCGTCTCCTGGGCACAGACGGGGCAGTCAGTCGCCAGGGCAGGCAGGTGTCGCTGGACAAGCGATACTGCTGGGTAGACGCATGGGCGTTTGAGGCAGCCGCAGAATCTTTACAGGCAATTCATGAATTGCCCCCGCAGTCCACCCGTGTAGGTTGGGTGAAGCGAAGCGCACCCAACGACTCGCAATCCGCAACGGCAGAGGTCATGCGCACAGCCGGGAAGGCTATAAACATCTACAAAGGCCACTTCCTGCCGGCAGATACCGACCAGCCATGGACTGCCGCATACCGCGGGCAGTTGCAGGATAAATTCCGCCGTCTCGTTGTCGGGCTGAGTCAATACTGGGAAGAGTCGGGGCGCTACGAGCACGCCGCGGAATGCCTCCGGAAAGGGATGGAAACGGACACCCTTGCCGAGGAATTTTACCAGCGTCTCATGGTCTGTTATCAGCAGATTGGCCAGGAGGCGGAGGCTGTAAGGGTCTACCAGAGGTGCAGCGCCGTCTTATTGGCGGCCATGGGCATTGTCCCTTCCGCCAGAACGGAGGCGATTTATAAAGCCTTGAAAACAAGAAGGTAGCATTGTAGAGCGAAGCGCTGCTTCGCCCGGAATTTAATGTTCAGGAATTTCAAACTGACCCCGTAGCGCGGGTGGTTCATCCCCCGCCGTTGGCCGACCACGCTTGTCCCCGACACCGCTCGGGGAATGGATCGGCGCTACAAATAAGTCGTGTTGTAGAACGAAGCGATTGCTTCGTTCGAGCGAAGCAGCGCTTCGCTCTACATCAACAAAAAAGTCGCCGGAGGCCTAAATTAACAGGCATCTTATGATTTCAGTTGTTCTGACAGGCGTTCATGAAAGATAGTCGGATATATTACAGACGCAACCTGCCCCATTATCAGCCTGTTGATGCAACATTTTTTGTGACGTTCAGGTTGGCGGGTTCGCTTCCTGCTGAAACTGTTGCGCGTTTGAAAGAAGAACGCGTGCAAGAAGAAAAGTTGCTTCTCAAGATCAAAGACGAAAAGGTGCGGGAAAAGAAGATCGCAGATCAGCGCAAACGATATTTTAGCAAATTTGATACAATGCTGGACAACGCCGTAAACGACCGGAGTTGGCTGAATGATGAACGGGTGGCGCGGATGGTTGCAGAGGCGATGTGTTTTCGCGATAAGAAAGTATATGATTTACTGGCTTACTGCATTATGCCCAATCATGTGCATATTGTTGTTGCTGTAGAGCGAAGCGCTGCTTCGCTCAGCAAGATTCTTCAGTCATTAAAAACGCATACAGCCATGGAGGCAAATAAGATACTCTGTAAAAATGGCGCCTTCTGGCAGCGTGAAAGCTACGACCATGTGGTGCGTGACGGAAAAGAGTTGGAACGTATCATCGCTTACGTTTTGCATAATCCCGTTAAGGCCGGTATGGTCTCGAACTGGGAAGAATGGAAATGGAGTTACTGCAAGAAATAATGAGGCTGTAGAGCGAAGCGCTGCTTCGCTTTCTTGTGTAAGCATGCAAAGTGTTCAGCAGAGCGAAGCAGCGCTTCGCTCTACAGATACAGATAAATACTCAAAACATGAAAATCTTAAAATCAAATTCAAAATACATTACCACATGTTACAATCAGAAAATTACTGCGGTGTCACGGCATTCGTCGCTTTATTTACTCTTCCTTTTTTCTCTCGCTGCGGCAGGGATGGCGCTGTCCCTGACACTACCGGCAAAACTCCATGCGATGGAAATCGAAACGGGTAACGGCGCGGTTTCCGGGAGCTTTGACACCACGGTTTCAACGGGCGCCGCCTGGCGCGTTGAAAAACGCGATGAAGACCTCGTCGGCGTGTACAACGGTGGAAACGCCTCCCACGTTAACGGCGACGACGGCGACCTCAACTACGACAGAGGCGTTATATCGCAGCTTTCCAAAGTTACCCATGAACTCGACCTGAACTACCAGCACTTCAGCTTCTTCGGAAGAATGAATTATTTCTACGATACCGTGAATGCGAACAAGGATGAACTGTCGGGCGACGCCAAGGCGCAGGTAGGCGCGGACGTTGATATCCTTGACGCGTACGTCAACGGCGATTTTCACGTTGAAGACCATCCCCTCAACGTGCGCCTGGGTAACCAGGTGTTAAGCTGGGGTGAAAGCACGTTTATCCAAAACGGCGTGAATATCATCAGCCCCGTAGACGTCACGAAGCTCCGCTCTCCGGGGTCGGAACTGCGTGACGCGCTCATCCCCGTCCCCATGATCTCGGCCTCCTTCGGCATACTTGAAAATGTGAGCATGGAGGGGTTTTATCAACTTGCCTATGAAAACACAGAAATAGACCCTCCCGGTACCTATTTCAGCACAAGCGACTTCATTGGAAACGGCGGAGAAACGCTCTGGCTTGGCCCTGAAGGCGCGCCCGGCGCGGGTATTCCAAGGGAAGACCGCGACGCACGGGACGACGGGCAATTCGGCGTCGCCGTTCATACCGTCGTGCATCCCCTGAACGATACGGAATTCGGTCTGTTTTACATAAACTATCACAGCCGTGTGCCCGTAATCGGCGTAAAAAGCGGCACACAAGACGGGGCGTCAAACGGCGACTACGCGGGCAGTATGCGATACATCGTTGAATATCCGGAAGACATCCACGTGGTTGGCGCGAGCTTCAGCACCACGCTCAGGGAAAGCGGCATAGCGATACAGGGTGAATATTCATTTCGTCCCAACATGCCGCTCCAGATTGATGACGGGGAACTGCTTACCGCCGGGTTTACGCCCTTGAATGCGATTGCCGGGACGGGGTACACAAGCCAACTGGGGGCGTATAATTTTTCTGACGAGATTCAGGGCTTTAAAACCCATAAGGTCGGCCAGGCGCAGGCGACCGTAAGCAAGGTCTTTGGGCCGAATAATCCATTCAGGGCGGCCAACATCCTGGTAATGGGCGAGGCGGGCATTACCCACGTGTATGACCTGGAATCCAAAGGTTCGCTGAGGTATGACGGCCCGGAGACTTCCGCAGCGGACGAGCTTTCATCGGGGTACCGGTTTTTAGCGAAGATGGATTATCCGAATGCTATATGGGCGGTCCAGTTGTCGCCGAGATTGGCGTTTTCGCATGACGTGTTCGGCATTTCTCCTGGTCCCGGCGGCAATTTTATTGAAGGACGCAAGGCGGTAACCGTTGGTTTGGAAGGGTCATTTTTAGAGAGGTGGCAGGCGGACGTTGATTACACCAGTTATTTTGGCGCCGGCGACCTCAATCAGCTCCACGACCGTGATTTTATCACGATGAACGTGAAATATTTTTTCTAAAGCCGTGGCTTTTTAATATAGCGCGAAGGTAATAGTTTACCCACCCCTTAATCCCCTCCCAAGAGGGGATTTTTGTATTCCCCTCCTGGGAGGGGCAAGGGGTGGGTTTCATGGCAACGGAATCCGTATCCCTGGCGCTGTCCCCCGCTGGCGGGGGTGTGGGCATAGGTGTTAAGTTAAGCAATGTTTGCACAAAAAGTAGCGCAGGCTTCCAGCCTGCATGAAGCAAATAAAAGAAAGCTGACAGGCTGGAAGCCTGCGCTACAGATTTGCGCCCTCAGGGCTGTAATAATAAGCAGTTAGTGATATTTTTAGAGTCCTTAACTTAACACGTATGGGGTGAGGGGTTGGAAAAAGGAAGGGATGAGAAATGATGCCACCCCGCGAGTTCAAGTTTGCAACTTGAACCTGAAGGTTTATGTGTCTATAGGCGCTGGGCTGCTCAACGCGGTATAGTGCAATCAAACCCCAGGTTCAGGTTGCAAACCTGAACCCGCCAATAGGGCTTATTGGTTTTTCTGTGTCCCCAGGGTGTTGCCCTGGGCTAAGCTATTTCGTCCCTTCGGGGCTAATAAAAACAAGGGTTTGGTGGTAGTATAAGTTTAAGTAGGATGGGTGAAGCGAAGCGCACCCATCAAATCTTTTTTGAAAGAACGGAAGAAAAGAGGATGGGGGACATATCATGAAAATTCGTAGCTGTATGCTGGCAATTCTGGCAATGTATTTTGCGGCCTTTGCAACCGGTGGGATGGCGGCGGACGCCCCTGCCCTCACCCCGCTTGGCGCAGAAAGCGCGGGCAACGCGGACGGAACTATTCCGCCCTGGACGGGCGGCATTACCTCGCCGCCTCCCGGATACAAGAAGGGAGACCACCATCCCGATCCGTACCCGCAAGACAAAATACTCTTTACCATCAGCAGCGTCAACGTGAACGATTATAAAGCCAAGCTATCTCCCGGATACGTTGCGCTTATGGAAAAGTATCCGACGTTCAAAATGAACGTGTACCCAACCCGCAGAAGCGCCTCTGCGCCGCAGTGCATCTACGACGCAACGATAGCGAACGGGAAGACCGCGCAATTGACAAAAGATGGAAACGCCGTTACCGGCGCAACCGGCGGGATACCCTTCCCAACCCCGAAAATCGGACAGGAGGCTATATGGAACCACCTGCTGCGGTACCGGGGCGATGCAGTGTTGCACACGATTAATCATGCGGTGATGACAAAAAGCGGCGACTATACGTTGTTAAAAACCGAGGACGACTGGTATTTCCACTACTATAAAACCGGACGCTCCGCACGGAAACCTGATGATACTATTTTTTGTTGCATGCAGTCCATCAAAGCGCCGCCCAGCGTGGCAGGCGTCATATTACTGATGGAAGAACCGCGTGATATAATGAAGGAACAGAGAAGCGTCTGGCAGTACACGCCCGGCCAGCGTCGCGTTACACGGCTGCCGGACGTGTCGTATGATTTTTTGTTCAGTGGAATAGAAGGCCTGCGGACTATTGATCAATATGATATGTTCATGGGCGCTATCGACCGCTATGACTGGAAATTGCTGGGGAAAAGAGAACTCTACGTCCCCTATAACGCGTATAAACTCCACAGCGACAGCCTGAAATACACCGACATCCTGAAACCCGGACACATCAATACCGGATACGCGCGTTACGAACTCCACCGCGTCTGGGTAGTTGACGCGACGGTGAAAAAAGGCCGGAAGCACCTCTATCCGCGTCGTACCTTTTATCTGGACGAGGACAGTTGGCAGATAGTGGTTGAAGACGTTTATGACGAAAAGGGGCGGTTATGGCGGGTTTCCGAGGGGCACGTTATCAACTATTACGAAGCGCCTTGCATTGCCACCACCCTGGAAGTGCGTTATGATTTGCAGTCCGGACGCTACATAGCGGAAGGGCTCGACAATGAAGACCGGATGTATGATTTCAGCATAAAACGAACCCCCGGCGACTATACGCCGTCTGAAATGCGGAGATTGGGAAAGCGGTAGGCGCCCGCCTACCAGGAGAGCGAAGAGACTCTTCGCTCTACAACCACAACTGGTTCCAACGCTCCGCGTTGGAACCCCGCAATCGGACGCTCTCGCGTCCATACAAATAGTTTACTATGACGCAGAGCGTCATATCCTACGTTCCAACGCGGAGCATTGGAACGAGTAGCACGAGTAGGGTTGGAACGAGTAGGGGAAATCTACGTTCATCAGCGCCCCAAATGCAATTTTGCTGGATTTGCAGACGTACACGCACAAATACGCCTCGCCTAACACACATACTATCAAACACTTAAAACTTATTTAAAAAATCTTCGAATCCGTATGCTATCCGTATGTCTCCCTGTGGTACGGTATGTCCCGCAAATTTATGGTACAGAAATTTCAACGTTGTCCACGAAAAGACGCGAAAATAGCGAAAGGTAACTCTTGGGTCTTTTGGTGTGTTTTGTGGGTAATTTGATGTCGCCGAAGGCCTGATTAAAGGGATTTCAAAGGTTTTGGTAGGCGCCAACTCCTGTTGGCGACCGGGCGCTTATGCGCTGTCGTGCGCCGTCAATCGCCGTCGGGGGGCGGCGCAGGTGGGTTCAGGTTTGCTTGGGCGGGTTCAGGTTTGTAACCTGAACCCTGTAGTTTGGGTAAGCGATACCCAGTTGAACAGTCACAACGCCCGGAAATTACATAAACCGCCAGGTTCAAGTAGGGACACGGTGCACCGTGTCCCTACTTGAACCCGCAAAGGATACCATTAATGTCTGCCTTGAAAAAATGGAGAGGTTTCATACATGGACACAATTAAATTTTTCTTCAAAAACAGAGAAAAGAGAATGTGGTGGAGGTGCCTGTGTTTCGGCGTTATGTTTCTGTGTTCCTCCCTATTCGTGAGCCCATTGTTTGTGCCCAGGACGTTTCAGATGAGAGCAAACCTTTCCCCTTATCCTACGCGAAGCTTGACACCGACTCTCGTAAACGACATTTCTGCCGAGGAATCGCCCAGCACATCTAAAACCATATTAAGAGACAAAAAAAGACAGACACGAGACGTGGATGACGCTTTAAGCAAGGAAATATCTGTGGAGATGGAAATCCTCTGGTTTGCGTATGGCGAAGAAATACCTGACTCTTGCAAACAAGGCAAAGCCTTGTTGCAGGAGTAGGTGAAAAAAGCAGGGGCGAACGGCCGTTCGCCCCTACCTGCTAGATCTTTAGAAATACTGCTTGATACCCCAGAATGCTGAACTCTTGCGGAACGCCTCGTCAAGGTCAATCTCGACGAGCACACCCCACTCATACTCCGGAATCCAGCACCAGGTGCCTATAACAGCAACGCCACGATAGTCCGGATAACCCGTGACGTCATATCCTTCGGTTCCGCTTAGGCACTCGGCAATACCCTTTGTCAATCTTCCTGACGCGGGATTAATCCCCTTGAGTTCCAAAGCAGTCCTGCTCTTAATCATTTCCTTTCGTTTGAGTTCGATTACAAATCGTGACTCTGTGATAAGCACCCCATCTGAATTGATAAGATAGGTTTCTCCGCTTTCACCAATCTCGGCGCTTTGCATGAGCTTGTTCAACTCCGTTGTATCAACGCGAAGCACAACCATACCCGCAAAAGCCCCGCCGCTGTCCTTGACAACAGAAGAGACAAACAACGTCGGCACGTTACGTTCAACCTTTCCAAGTTCATTCATGATCGATGTTGTTGACGGTCTGACGTCGCTTACAAACACCCCACGCTTCTTTGCCTCTGTAAAATAGTCTTCCCCGGAAACGTTCACATTCACCAGGTTTTTTTCTGTTGATAATTTTACAACCCCGGCAGCATCGCAGATAAATATGCCTTTATACCCATATTCGTCTCTGATGAACTCCAGATAGTTCAGGGCGTTCACGAATTCGTCCACCGACGTCACACCCTTTATGTAATGGAGTGTCTGCGGTTTGCTGGCAACCGCCAGGGCGTTATTCTTGTGCCCTTCCATGCACATCTTCAGCACGTTGACCTGCCGGTGCATAAAACCGCGCAGATTTTTAATGGTGGTTTCCTGGAAAAACTTACGCACCTCGTTACATGCCTCATCTATATCAATTTCGGCAATAAGACCCCAGTTAAGATACGGCAGCCACATCCAGTACCCAATCACGCTGGTGCCCCGATAATCGAGATAGCCGGTATCGTTGTACCCTTCCAGTCCCTTCAAACACTGCTGAACCGCCTGGGTGAGGTTCCCTGTCTTTGGATTTGCGGCCTTCAGTTCCAGGGTTGTCCTCTTTTTTATAATACCGCTTTCCTTTAGCTCATTGGTAAACCGCGAGGCGGTTAGCATATACCCATCTTTGTTGATTAGGTAAACCTCTCCTGTTTCCGTAGCCTTCATGGGTATTATTAATTTTATCAGCTCATTCACGTCGAGCCGGAAGACCAATACCCCCAGGACGTCCGCCTTTTCATTGGTAACCTGGGTTGACACGAACATCGTTGGTAATCCCAGCTCCAATTCCCCTGATTCGTTCTCAATGGGTACCGTGGAAGGCATGATATCGGAAAAAAATGTCTTTCCCTTGATCGCCTCCTGGAAATATTGCGCAGCGGAAGCATCCTTTCCGATGTTGTTTTTGTCCGTTGACACAATGATTGTGCCTGTGGGATTTGCAATAAATACTTCTTTGTAGTGATATATGTTTTTCAGAAAAACGAGGTATTCAAGCGGCCTGGTAAAGTCCGGTTCCTTATCATCCCGGATTACTGAACTTCTGTAGGCAGGCAGGTTATTGGCGGTGACCCGAATATCCTTCTTTCTGGCGTCAACCCAGGTTGTAATGATCTCGGCCTGTTTTCGGGTAATGCCCTGTAAATCTCTTCCAATTCCTTCCCTGATGATGCTGAGGGTGTCTGGCAAAGCCGTTTGTGATGCAAACAGAGACAACAAGGAAATTACCCAAAATGTAGCTATAATTGATTTGGTTGTTTTAAGCATTGCTCTTCCTCCTTCTTACGGGAAAAAATAACACAGGTTATGGTACCTTTGTATGACCAATATATAACTACAACTCGCATCTATTCAAAATAATTATCGCCATCCCTCCCTCCTTCTTTCGCTCAGATTTCTTACAAACATCCCCTTTACCGCCCCGTTCCCAAAGTTATTGTAAAATATTATACAATGGTTTTTTTTAAATTCAAAATAATTAAACATTTTACTTTACGGGGTCACGCCCTTTCTTATACAGCGCAAGCCTCTCTTTAATGACCTTGTCGAATCCATTGTCTGTTGGTTTATAGTATTCCCTTCCCAGAAGTTCTTCGGGCAGATACACCTGTCCGATATAACCGCCAAAGCTATGGGGATACTTGTACCCCTTTCCATATCCGATGTCCTTCATCAGGGTAGTCGGGGCGTTCCGGATGTGCAACGGCGCCGCTAATGCTCCTTTCTCTCTGACGTCTTTCAACGCCTCTAAATAAGCCATGTACGAGGCGTTGCTCTTTGGCGCGCAGGCAAGATAAGCGACGCCCTGCGCCAGGGGTATCCAACCTTCGGGCATACCTACAAAATGAAAGGCGTCTTTGACGGAAACCGCAAGTTGAAGCGCCGCCGGGTCTGCATTGCCGACATCCTCCGATGCAAATATGATCATGCGGCGCGCAATAAAAAGAGGCTCTTCGCCCGCGTCCAGCATGCGCGCCAGCCAGTAGATGGCCGCGTCCGGGTCGCTGCCCCGCATGGATTTAATAAAGGCGGAAATTACGTTGTAGTGTTCCTCCCCTCCCTTATCGTAAAGGAGCGCCTTCCGCTGCATCGCCTCCTGGGCGATTTCCAGCGTTACGGTACGCTTGCCATCCGGATCGGGTTTCGTGAGCATGACGGACGCCTCCATCGTGTTCAAAGCCACCCGGGCGTCGCCTTGCGAAAGGCATGCAATGAAATCAAATGCGTCTTTCTGTATCTCCACCTTCTGGCTGCCAAGCCCTCGTTCTCCATCCTGCAATGCGTTATTCATAATCGTCTTTAGATGGCCTTCGGTGAGTTGTTCCAGCACCAGCACCTTACAGCGGGACAAAAGCGGGGCGTTGACCTCAAAGGAGGGGTTTTCTGTAGTGGCGCCAATCAGTGTTATGGTGCCGTCTTCCACGTGATGCAGGAAGGCGTCCTGCTGCGCCTTGTTAAACCGGTGGATCTCGTCAACGAAGAGAATGGTCTTTTTGTTGAAATATTTAAGCTGTTCCCTTGCTTCTTCAATTACTTCACGGATATCCTTCACCCCCGATAGCACAGCTGAGAAAGAAATAAAGTGGGCGTCCACCGACTGGGCAACAAGAGAGGCCAGCGTGGTCTTCCCTACGCCCGGAGGCCCCCAGAGAATCAGGGACACGAGTTCCTTGTTTTCCACCAACCTTTGAAGTATCTTGTTTGGCCCAACGAGGTGTTCCTGTCCGACAAATTCTTTCAGGTCTTTTGGCCTTATCCGGTCTGCCAGAGGGGCTTTTCTCGCGGTTTTTACCTGTGCATCAAACAGGTCTCTTTGTGGATTTTTGCTTGCCAACTAAATCTCTCCTGGTCGTTTCGGCTGGTTGGTAGGTACAGACAACTGAGACCTCGATTCCAGCGTCTCTGCCATCTTGTTAATTGCGCCGGCAAGCTCACCAATCTCGTCACCCGATTTATGAGACGCCCTTGTATGGTAACTGCCACCGGCAATCTTCTTTGCCGCTTCCGTAATGGCATGGATTGGCGCTGATATCTTTTTGGCTAAAAGGAAGGCCACGATGATGACGCCCACGGCAACCAATCCAAAGGTAAACAAGATATAGTCCCGCAATTCGTAAAGTTTTCCATACCCCTCGTTGACGTCAATCTCAGCAATCACGCCCCATCCGTAATCGGGCATCCAGCGCCAGAATCCGATCACATTCACGCCCCGATAATCGAGGTACCCATCGGCATCGAAACCTTCTGAACCTTTCAGGCACTCAGTTACCCCTTTCGTCATAACATTCGTCAGCGGGTTGACGACCTTCAATTCCAGGGCGGACCGTTTTGTTATCCGATGTTGCGCTTTCATATCCTCAGCAAACCGGGATTCTGTCAGCATGTAGCCGTATCCATTGATCAGATAGGTTTCACCCGTCTTGCCAATATGGATATTTTGCATCATCGTGTTAATCTCAGAGACGTCTATCCGCATGACCACAGTTCCCACGATAGCATTTGGCCTGTCTTTAATCGGCGCAGATACCAGCATGGTGGGCGCACCAGTCTCTACCGTTCCGGATTCATTTTCAACAGGGACATCAGAAGGTATGATGTTGGAGCTAAAAAAAGCCCCTTTGATGGAAGAGCGGAAATAATCCTTTGCTGAAATATTAGCGCCAAGAAGCTCCTTCCTTGACGCAATGCGCACAATACCCTCACGGTCTGCAATAAACACCTCTTTCGAACCGTATTCCTTCCATATGTAATCGAAGTATTGAATCGTCTCCAATTTTTTCAACAAATCCGCATGCCCATCACCTCCCGTAAACGACTGCAAAGCAAGCCGTACAACTGGATTGTTGGCTATGAGTTGGGCATCGGCCGTGCGCTCTTCCATCCATTTTGAGATTAACTCCGTCTGCTTCCGCACCGCCCCTTCCAGGTTTTTAATAATTTCGTCTTTTAAGGCCTGAAAGGTAATGGGATAGACAACGAGACGCATGACAATGAGCGGCAGGAACGTCAGGACAAGGAAGAAAATGCTGAGTTTACTTTTTGTCGGTTTGAACAATTTTTACCCCACAATATTATTACGGATACTTTTATCTCACCGCAAAGACGCAAAGAACACCATTTGTTGCAAGATTTGAGTTCAATTCATAACTGCTAATCTGGTGTACAGGAATTTCAATGTTGCCCACGAAAAGACGCGAAAATAGCGAAATTTAATGTTAATGAATTCATTGTTTTTGGTAGGAGCCAACTCCTGTTGGCGAACGGGCGCTTATGCGTTGTCGTACACCGTTAATCGCCGTCGGGAGACGGCTCCTACCAATCGGGCGGGTTCAGGTTTGTAAACCTGAACCCGCAAGGGGTAATTCATGAATCACCCCTACATGCAAACTCCGCGTACTTTGCGCCTCTGCGGTGAATTATTATTTTACTTCTTCGGTACCTTTTCCCAATCGGCCAGGAACCGTTTGACGCCGTCATCGGTAAGCGGATGCTGGACAAGCATGTCAAACACATTAAAGGGGATCGTTGCAACATCAGCGCCCATCATCGCCGCGTCGCGGACGTGTATCGGATTTCGGATGCTGGCAACAATGATTTCCGTCTCAAATCCATAGTTGTCGTAAATGGTGCGAATCTCCTCAATCAGTTCCATACCTACCTGCCCCCTGTCGTCGAGTCTCCCGACAAATGGGCTAACATAAGTCCCCCCTGCCTTTGCCGCCAGAAGCGCCTGATTCGAGGAGAAACAGAGTGTCACGTTGGTTTTAATGCCCTCATCGGTCAATCTTTTTACGGCCTTTAAGCCATTCTTTATTAAGGGAATTTTGACCACGATATTTTCGGCTATTTTTGCCAGTTCCCTGGCCTCCTTGAGCATACCTTCCGTATCAAGACTCACCACCTCGGCGCTGACAGGACCTTGTACAATGGAGCAAATCTCCTCAATCGTCTCACGAAACGGGCGTCCTGTCTTTGCTATCAGGGAGGGATTTGTCGTCACCCCGTCCAGAATGCCCAGGCTGTGCGCCTCTCTGATTTCTTTCACATCTGCCGTATCAATAAAAAATTTCATTTACCTTTTCCTTTCTTTCCTTATCTTAACTTTTGCCACGAATAAACACGAATTTACGAATAATATATTTTCTCAAGTAAACCACTAGCGAATACGGATACCCCCCGCTGTAATCACAGTAAAGGCATGCGTGAGTTCTTTTGTATGTTTATTAACGGTAGAAGAAACTATCTTTGCCTTGTTTATGCAAATTCCAGAGCTGCCTGAATTGCCTTACGGGTAAGCCTGGGATGTGCTTGCAGAATCTGTTCTACCGTTTCTACAGCAGCAAGTTTCTCCAAAATTAGTTCAACACTAATTCGTGTCCCTGCAATAGCAGGTTTACCCATCATCACCTTTGGATTTGACACAATCCATTTTTTCATCCTTTTTACCTGGGTTGCTTAGTTAACAACTTTACCTCCTCAATTATCTTAAAGATTGAAGGCTCCTCAACGTCAGCTACTTTATCTGGAAGATGTTTATGGTGAGGAAAATTCTTAAACCCAGGGAAATGCGGCGTATTATCGTATCGAAAGACAAGTTGGTTTTGACTATCCTGAAAATGATAGCGATAACCGAGATGTATGATAGACCCTGATTCAGCGACAATTGCCTCGTTTAACTCCAACAGATAACCACTCTGAAAGCGAATTCTGATCCGTAAATCTGCACGATTAGACAACAGAATCTCGTCTTCATAACGTTCAACATAGGAGCCTTCTAATCCCTGAATTGCAATCTCAACTTCTCTAAGGTATTGATCCAGTATATCAGATGACATGCAGCAAATGTCTTTCTATTTCGAGCCTGATTGCCATATAATGTTGATAATCATTTGCCCATTCGACAAAATCCACAGAATCTTCCATCTGTCCCTTGCAATATTTATCGAAAAATTCCTCTGATGCCATCTGATAGCGTTCCTCATAAACACTGAGGCGTTTTGCTACTGCTACAAGTGCATCTACTGGCGAATCGTATTCACTTCTTTGCTTTCGCATATTTCACCTCCGTCTCCTTTTATGAAAGGATGTTATTGGAAAAACCAACTTAATGATTTTAAGGCCGCGTCTTATTTAGCCATGAATAGTACAAATAATATATTTCCCCATGTTTTATCTATGCCCCACGAAATTCGCGAAAAGGTACGAAAATTGTTTTACGTTGAGAAACCCCTGCTCTTTCGCTTTTTTCGTGTATTTCGCGGGCATAAGTATTTTGAATTGTTTCATCTTTTTCGTACCCAGTCTTTTTTTCTATTTAATTTCCACCTGAAAGTTCCTTCAGTTTTTTCTCAACGGTTATTATGCCATCGAGTGCAAGCTCCCACTCCTGTGCATCAGACTCTACCTCATACGTATAACCATATTTTTCCACAGTATTTGTCTTGTCAAAGTTCTCATAATCCATACCATACTTCTTTTTGTAGAAATCATCAGTTATCCGATAACGGGTAAGTCTTCTTATATAGTCCCTTCGAAGCACCTCTTTTCGTTCGGCCTCTGTCATCTCATCTATCTGTTTCTTAATAGCAGTCTTCATAAATCCCACCTCCTTCAACTTTTTACTCCATTGCAATTTAATACGAATTCCCCTCAAACACAGAGTTTATACACTAACAATTCCAGCAGCAATTGTGTGCCGAAGGAACTGGTCTTGCTCTTTACGTCGGTTTCCAGCAGAAGGGCGTGTTTTTTCATGAGGTCTTCTTCCGCAAACAGCTTGACCTGCTCAAAGAAACGCTTTGCAAAGAATGGAACGACTTGCAACTCCGAGGCAACCTTGTGTTCGTCCCCACCCTGCTTTAATATCTGCTTTGCCCGCCACAGCCGCTTGATTTGCCACGCCAGGAGGCTGATAATCCGCACAGAGTCTTCCCCATGGGTCAGCATCTGACCCAAAATCTTGAGCGCCCCCGCTGTGTTTCTCTGCGCAACGGCATCGGTCAGCTCAAACACCGTGCGGCTCCTGTCCACGCCCACAAGGGCGTCCACGTCCCTTTCGTCAATGGTCTGTTTCTCTCCCAGGTAAATGGACAATTTTTCCAGGTGCTTGTCTATAATCGCCAGATTGTTGCCCACGTCCTCAACCAGTTTCTGCGCCGCTGCAGGGGATATGTTCTTTTTGTAATACTGTTTTGCGCGATTGGAAATCCAACCGGACAGTTGATGATCCTTTAACCTTTTGCATTCAATTGAGACCCCGACCTTATCTACTAGTGACGACAGCTTTGTTCGCTTGTCCCATTTATTACACACCAAAACCAGGGAGGCATGATTTGAAGGCGTCTGCAAATATTTATCAAGGGTCTCGCGGTTCTTTTCTACAAAATCGCCGGCGTCCTCCACAATGATTAGCTTATTTTTGCCGGCAAAAAACGGCAAGGTTCTTAATTCGTCAAATATTACGCCGCCGGAAGTTTCATCCCCTTTGAACTCGATCAGCGACAGACTTGGGTCGGTATCCTTGAGGGCATGCGTTTTTACCGCAGAAAGCGCCTCGTTGATAAAAAATTCCTCATCTCCATAAAACACATACAGGGGGAATTTTTTGTCTTTTTCAAGCAACGCTTTGAACTGATAAATATCCATGATTATTACAGCCTTCGCACCCTGAACCACAGGTTAAGTGTTATTGTAACAACTTATCTCTTTGGAAAATCCGTACATTTATAGGGAACTTACATAAAACGGAATATGTAGCGTGGGTGGTTTATCCCCCGCACAATGCCGACCACGCTTGTCCTCGACACTGATCGGGGAAGGGATCGGCGCTACCTTTTTCAAAGAGCTAAATTGTTACGCATTGTTTTTTATTTTATCCTCTGTGCAATCCCAGCCACTATAAAGTAAACCTCGTCTGCCTCATCTGCCAGTATCTGGTTTGCGCTGCCTGCAATATCCCTGAACACACGCGACAGGGCATTATCAGGCACAATGCCAAGTCCCACCTCGTTTGACACAATAATGACGTCTGCTTTTGACTCACGGCACGCCTTGCTGAGTTTATTAATTTCTCCGAGTATTTGCGGGTGTTTCTGTTTTAAATATTTTCTCTGCATTTCCTCGCTATCGGCCGAATTTGCCATTTCATCACTCAAAAGCATGTTCGTAATATACAGGGTTACGCAATCAAGGTAAATGAGGTTCACCTTCTCATTCAGGCTAGATATAACCCTGTCTGCATGGAATGGAGATTCAATGGTCTTCCAGTCCAAAGGACGCCTGGCGCGATGGATTTCAATCCGGTTGCGCATCTCTTCGTCTTTAACCTCTGCGGTTGCAATATAAACAACGTTGTTGTACTTCCTGGCAAGGTCTTCTGCAAAGGCAGACTTGCCGCTGCGCGCGCCGCCGATAACGAAGGTTATTTTGGCCATGTCAAACACCTTCAAATTTATGAATTAATCTCAGATTTAACATTTTACGCATTCCCTTGCCCACTTTACAATTTTTTCTGCAAGCTGTATTGCATCATCTACTTCATGCACTGTTATTTCTTCCCAATAGCCTGGGTAACGAGCTTCGACTGCATACGGTGTCAAAATACCGACATCCAGCATTTCTTTTGGCAACCGAATCCCGCTACTGTCACAGATATCAACAAGTTCTTCCAGATCATGTGTCAAAGGGAAATCAACCTTGTAAAATAGAAGAACGGCTTTAAGAGACTTTTCGACTGCCTGCTGGGTGTGAAAACAAATTTGCTCATGCAGGACATTGCTATTATCTCGTCCAATTTGAGCAAGCGTCAAATCGCTGCGAGCATGGATTATCCATTCTTCAGGAGATGCTGGTAAACGTTCTTTACCTGGAGGACTCATAAACGACTTTCCCATATCTTAAAGCTTCTCTATAAATCAAACCCGGGGCATTTGCTAACGCTTCCAGTTTACTTTCTTGTACAACCAGGATATCCATAGACATGACAATCCCTTTTAAGGCGCGACGAATGCGGGCGCTCTCCCTCCTTGTGTTTTTAACTTCATCGCCGGTTATCACGAGAATATCTAGATCGCTGGACATGTGCATATCTCCGTGAACAAAAGAACCGAAAAGAAGCAACTTTCGAGGCTGACTTATCTCGATAATCTTCTGGATAACCATTTGAACTTTTTGAGGAGTTATTTCCCATAATACACTCATATTACACCTCTACCATAAGTCAATACTTCCAGAACTTCGTTCAGTTAGCTAACAAATAAAAGACATAACAAAAACAACAATTCAGCGATTTCATTAGTGGCGCCCAGGGTGTCTCCCGTCATGCCACCTATTTTTCTTTTAATATACCAAATCCAAATCAGGGTGAAAATGATAATTATTGCAAATATTATGAATCCACTCAGACCGTAAAAAAACCATAACAGAAATATGGGAAGAATCGAAGCGCAGACACTATGCCTCCATGTCGCGCTCTCCAAAATAAAACTTCCCGTGCCCGATTTACTCCTGGCATATTTCGATAACCCTGCGGCGCAGACCTGCGCCCATCTCCCCACAACGGGCATTAATAGCAACACAGCACATTTATTTACCAGGATAGGAGAGATAAAACAGGACGCGCATTTTATACTGGTGCCAAAAGGAGAACAACTTATCTGAGAAACTTCACCAATGCTATGGAAGCTAAGGTATTTGAGTCCGAGGACAGAAATCAGTCCAATCGCGCCGAAACTGCCGATGCGGCTGTCCTTCATGATTTCCAACCGCTTTTCCCTATTCCAACCGCCCCAGACGCCGTCGCAGGTGTCGGCGAGTCCGTCAAGGTGTAACGCCCTTGTTATGACAATAAATACAAGGATGATTAGTGCATCGGCAACGAGAGACGGGAACAGGAAATGGAGCGGCAGGTATACTGTTGACAGGAACACACCCATACACAAACCCACGACGGGAAACCAGCAGACGACAGCGCCAAAGGTCTTTGGTTTTATTTTGTCTTCCCTGTCTATGGGAATAATGGTGAGAAATTTGAGCGCCCACAAGAAATTATTCATAAATGACGATACTATGTCAAGTTTTAATGAAACGCTCCGCTAGTTCGCAGCGCTTGTTTTGCGCATGACTGCGGCTTCGCCTGCTATTTTATCCAACGCGGTGATGAGTAGGTCTATCTCACCTTCGGTGTTAAAATAACCGGGACTGACTCTGACTGTGCCATCCGGAAACGTGCCTAACACCTGGTGCGCAAAGGGGGCGCAGTGGAGACCGGGACGTACGGCGATATCAAAGGACTGATCGAGAATGGCGCCGACTTCTGCGGGTTTAAATCCTTTGATGTTGAGGGAGATGATGCCAACTTTTCTGGAGATGTCCGTAGTCCCGTACAAAATGAATCGCTGGTCATCCTTTAAAGCGTTTATGAGTTTGCCGGTTAATTTTTGTTCATGATTTCTGATTGTTTGGATGCCTTTTGAAAGAACAAATTCAATCCCTGCCCGCAGTCCTGCAATGCCAACGGTGTTGGGGGTGCCGCTTTCCAGCTTGTAAGGGAGTTCTTGCGGCTGTGAAAGTGAGGCCGGTTCGAAACCTGTCCCCCCTTCCCGCCACGGTTCCAGGGTTGCGCGTTCTCCCACATACAACCCCCCTGTTCCGGTTGGTCCCAGTGGGCCTTTGTGTCCGGTAAATGCAAGCATGTCAATACAGTCTTTATCAACATCTATCTCACACACCCCTGCCGTTTGGGCGACGTCCACCATGAAGATGATATTATTTTCCCTTGCAAGCCTGCCAATCTCCCGGATTGGTTGAATCGTACCAATGACGTTGGGGGCGTGCGCCATAACAATCAAACGTGTTCCGGGTGTGATAGCGCTCCTGACGTCATTTGGGTCAATAAAGCCATCAGATGTGTTTCTTACCTTGGTTACGGTTATGACGTTCTTCTTTTCAAGACCGTTGAGGGCGCGTGATACGGCGTTGTGCTCCAGATAGGTTGTGATTGCGTGGTCTCCCGGTTTGAGCAGCCCTTTAATGCCCATATTTATGGCGTCGGTCGCATTGAAGGTAAAAATAAAACGATTGATATTTTTTATCCCAAACAATTTTGAGGCAACCAGGCGGGTGTCTTCAATTTCCTTTTCTGCCGCTACCGCCATCTTATGTCCTGAGCGGCCGGGGTTAGCGCCCAATGTCCGGTAAAAGGTGTCCATTGTCTTGTATACGATTTCTGGTTTTGGAAACGTTGTTGCTGCGTTATCGAGATAGATCATATTACATTCCTATATATTTTGCATAGAGTCCCTTTGCCACGGCGGCATCGTTGGTACCGGTGATAATTGCGCGTCCATCCGGGAATATCGTTAACTCGTATTTGTCTATTTTCATTCGCAGAAGAAAGGTATTAAAAGAGACCTCCCCTACTTTCCCCAATCGTTCTGCAAGCGTTTCTAAATCCAGCTTTGAACCATTGGGATGCAAAACCTGTACGGCATTTCTGCCGCAGAGGGAGGTTGTCATGGTGTACACGTTTCTGAACAGGAATTCATACCGACGTTGTTTGCATGTTATACAGTCGGATTTTTCCCGAATATCTTCGGTATGCAACCTCTTGATTTCGTTACGCCAGAGGTCTATTTTCACAAGTCCTTTGCTCAGGGCGTCGTAATTCTCCGTTAACATTTTTAGCGCCTCAGCCGCCTGGATTGAGGCAATCATGCTTGCAATGGGCGCGATAATTCCTGCTGTGTCGCATGTCTCGGTTGTACCGAAAGGCGGGAGGGTATCAAGTACGCACCGGAGGCAGGGGGTTTTTGACGGCACGATGTTCATGGTTAAACCCACGCTGCCAATGCAAGCGCCATAAATCCACGGTATGCCTTCTTTCACGCAGTAATCATTTATTAGAAAGCGCGTCTCAAAATTATCCGTTCCATCAATGACAATATCGGCGTCTTTCAGGATGGTTTCTGCATTGGATGGGTTGAGGTCGGCAACGATGGCTTCTATTTGTGCGTGGGAATCTACTTTCTGTAGCTTCTTTTGCGCTGCAATGGCCTTTGGCAGGTTTTTTGAGATATCGTCCTCGTCAAATAATGACTGGCGTTGGAGGTTGCTTTCTTCTATGTAATCCCGGTCAACGATTTTGATGCATTTGATTCCGCTACGGACGAGGAGGTTGGCAGAAGTACAGCCCAATGCGCCGCAGCCAACGAGCACGGTGGTTTTTTCCCTAAGTATCCTTTGTCCCGTATTACCTATACCGTAGAATAATACCTGCCGTGCATGACGATCAGACATGATTAAATTCGGTTAACTCACCGCAAAGACGCAGAGGACGCAAAGAAAGGGTTAAGGAAACCTACTGAATAGTCTATGGAGACATCCCCTTTATCGTTCAACTGAGCGTTTACGACGAAGCCCTCTCCTTGTGAAAGAGGCCACTGAAAGGCTTTAATTCTACCTCCCCTTCATCCCGTTCCTGCGAAGGATGGGAAAGAGGGGCGGTTGTAAGTTCCACTTTGCGTCTTTGGGGTGGATTATGTATCATTTTTTATTTCGAAACTACTCAAACACGAACGGTCTCCAGCCGCAAGGGTTTTTGCGCGCTGGTAGCTGATCTTCGGATTTACGCCCTCGCCAAATCCTGCAATCCATTCGTTAACGATGTTACACATCGTCAGAAAGTCAGCGCCTGCGTTTCGCCAGTACGGTTCGTGCACGCAGTTTTCATGATCCCAGGAGGTGCACTTATCGGAATCAGATACCACCTGCGCGCCCCGGTCGCAGGGCATACCGTCAGAATGGAAATCACCCATGATCTCGAATGTTTTTGATGTGCTGTTACAATCAGCGGCAGACAGTCCCTTGCTTTTAACGGCGTCCTTTCCGCAGCTTACGCCGTGGTTGTGCGCCGCATCCGCCGCTACCTTTGCCGCATCAGGGTATCTGGCGCAAAAGGCCGCGACTATGGCGGCCTCCCGTGTTTCAACATCTACGATGAGACTTTGAATTCCCTGATGAATTGATTTATTTGCCAGCAGTTCATCAAGAGGTCTGTTGTTATTCGATTTTGGATATTTTTTATAGACCTGGTCTAGAATTTTATCCGCCTCCGCGCCGTACTTTGCCTTAAATGCAGACACTATTCCGGCTTCCCTCGCCTCTGTAGTTCTTATTTTTCCAAACATCCAGTAATGGATTGGACCCAGTACTAAACTCATTCGAAAACTCCCCGGAGTTGAAATTTGAATTTAAAACGTTACGCAAGTTCAACAGATTCTACTTCAGGAATCTCTTCCTTGAGACGTTCCTCAACGCCATATTTCAACGTCATCAACGCGCTGGGGCATGACCCGCATGCGCCTTTCAGCCGCACCTTTACAACCCCTCCCTCTACGCCTACAAGTTCAATGTCTCCGCCGTCCGCCTGCAGCGCGGGTCTAATATGTTTCAATGCCTCTTCTATTCTCTCTTTCATGTGAATTCTCCTTATCTGAAATTATTACCCTTTTTTCTTATTTATAACATCGTTCAACTCTTTAATAATAACATCCGGGGATATGTTGTGCATGGTTGCGCCAAATGCAATATCCTCCGTTTTTGAACCTGGGCAGGTAAAACAACCCGAGCCGAAATATTTTTTTATTACAGCCTCAGCCTCGGGATACTGCTTTATCACATCGCCGATACTGGTCTTTTTGGTTATTTTTGATTCTTCTGTCATAATTAATCTCCACTGATAAAATCGCAAGAGATAACATTTATGGTCGCCGCGTTGTACCGCTTTTCTGCCGTTAGGGCATACTCAAAATAGCACTCAGTTCCGTACCATTCCTGTGTTTGCGTCTTTGTAAATATGCACGGTAATTTTAAAATAGTCTGAACGCCAAGTCTTGGATGTAGGGTATCGGACAAACGAAGTTTTGTCAATTAAAAAAAGAAAAACACGTCATGGGGTCGTTTTAAAAATTTCATTGATTAATGAATAGTTATTTCTTACAGTATTTACTACCATGATACCAATACCTCATATTCCCTTTATAATTACGATAATTTTGTATTTTGTGTCCTCCGTTTGGTCTATTGGGCACATCGTAAATTCCGATGTTTTCGACAAGAAGGTGGCCAAATGGATCATGATGATGGGTTTCTTTGTCCACAGCGGTTTTATTGTATTTCTGGGACTCGAGTCAGGGAGCATACCTATAACAAACGTGTATGAGTCATTCGTGTCACTCTTGTGGTGTATCCTCTTTGTTTACATTAACCTGGATTATCTGTATAAATTGCCGTCTCTTGACACCTTTGTAATGCCCGTGGTTACTGCGCTTTCAATATGGGCGCTTACGTTTGACGGCGGGAATCTCCTGGTTACCGTAAGCCTCCAGAACTTCTGGCTCATAGCGCATATCATTCCCATATTTGTAGGATACGCAGCCTTTACCATATCGTTTAGCTTGAGTATTATGTATCTGACACAACAGCGGCAATTGAAGCACAAGCTCTTTGGCGCGCTTTTTAACAAATTACCTTCACTGGAAGGTATTGATAAGCTGATGTGGAAGACGATTTCCTTCGGTTTTCCGCTCCTCACCCTTGGGCTGGTATTTGGGGCTTTTTGGGTAAAAACGCAGAATATTTTAGGTGATATGTGGTATTTGGACTATAAGGTTGTCCTCGGTTTGGCTACCTGGCTCATTTATGCGGCGCTGCTGCACATGCGCCTGGTTGCATCCTTTCACGGCACCAAGATCGCATGCTTAACGATTGCGGGGTTTTGTATGGTGCTTTTCACCTTTATCGGGACGTTCTTCATGGGTTCAAAACACGCATTTCAGAAGGTGAGTGAGCAAACGCATACGGAGGTTTTGGATGTTCAATGATCAAGGTAGAGCAACGGTCTCTTTGCTCTACAAACATAATCTTTAAAATCTTTTGCAGGTTCAAGTTTGTAGCTTGAACCCTGGTATTTTACAAAACGATAGTCTCAGAAAATAAATCCAGCATATAAACCATGGGTTCAGGTTGCAAACCTGAACCCGCCGTTGGGGGGACTTGTAAATTCCCCTCTATTTAATTACGTTAAGGATTAGGCATGAGTGTCCTTGTTGTAGGATTGAATCATAAATCAGCGCCTGTGGAAGTGCGGGAAAAGCTGGCTTTTAATGCCATCGGCGTCTCTGCCGCGCTGTCCCAGTTCTCCCAAAAATATCAGGATAAAAACGCGGAGATCGTCATTTTATCAACCTGTAACCGCGTGGAGATATACGTTTCGTCACAGGACGGCGCAGTTACAGCAGATGACATACTTTCATTTCTTGCGGATTTTCATAAAATCGAGCTGCACACCTTTTCGCCCTATATGTACCACTATAAGGATGACCGTGCGGTGAATCACCTCTTCTTTGTTACGGCAAGTCTTGATTCAATGGTGCTGGGGGAGTCGCAAATTCTCTCACAGGTCAAAGATGCTTACACCACGGCTGCGATGGAAGAGGCAACCGGGAAAATATTAAACCAGTTATTTCAGCAGGCGCTCAACGTCGCCAAGATTGTACATACCAGGACGTCCATCGGGAAGGGGAAGGTTTCAATAAGCTCTGTAGCCGTGGAATTTGCCGAAAAAATATTCCAGGATTTTACCGGCAAGATCGTACTTGTTGTGGGCGCAGGTGAAATGTGCGAGCTTTTGCTCAAGCATCTCTACGAAGAAGGGGCGCGTACGTTTATTGTAGCGAATCGTACCTTTGAGCGTGCGCAGGAGCTTGCCAATGAATATCACGGCCAGGCGATTAAATACGAATTGCTCGGCGAACAGCTTGCAAATGCCGACATTGTTATCAGTTCAACGTCAGCCCCGCACTATGTAATTCACGCCGAACAGGTAAAAGACGCCATCAAACACCGGAGGGGAAATCCGATGTTTCTCATTGATATTGCCGTTCCCAGGGATATTGAGCCGGAGGTTGCCAACATTGACAATGTGTACCTTT
>Ga0209514_10002439_pt1 | contig 28743 bp, 27 predicted proteins | sample Subgrocontami58m_FD_187452 | JGI IMG/M metagenome (GOLD analysis project Ga0209514, IMG submission 187452) | Subsurface groundwater microbial communities from S. Glens Falls, New York, USA - GMW37 contaminated, 5.8 m (SPAdes) (version 3) | ecosystem: Environmental > Aquatic > Deep subsurface >...
CTCTCAAGAAACACATCTCAAGTGACTGAAACGGCAGACGGTATTCAAGCTGCGTTTCGAATTGGAGTGAGCTGGAAGCCGAGTTTTTCGGCGCGCTTGGCGAGATGATGCATGACTCGCTGGCGATAACGTTCCTCGAAATAGTCCTGCCCCTTATCCGTGTATTCGGTTCCCTTGGTCAACATGGTATAGATGAGGCGGGCGAGCTTGTGGGCCGCAGCGGTGACGGCCTTGGGTTTATCCATGCGTGAGCACATGCGCCTGAAATAGGCGCCCAGTGCTGACTGGCTGGAGCGCAGAGCCGCTGCGGCCAGACGCAGTGCCAGGGCCGCCCGATTGGCACATCTCTTGGTCTTACTGCTCATCAGCTTGCCGCCGGTGATCTTGGTGCCCGGGCACAAGCCCAACCAGCTCGCGAAGTGCGCAACCGTGGGAAAGCGTGACATGTCCGCTCCAGTCTCGCTGATGACCGCCAGCGCAGTGGTCACATCGATGCCGTCGATGCGCGTCAAATCCACGCCGCACATTTTGAACAACTGTGTGCGCAGATCGAACTTCGGCGCATTGCGAGCTCGCCCGCGCTGCTTGCCTTTGGCTGGTTCGCCATCGTGAGCCTGCAAACGCTGCAGTTGCTGCTCGATCTCGCGGTCGCACTCGGCAAGTTGCGTACCGATGAAGTCGAACGCATTCAGCGCCTGCTTGAGCGCGAACAGGTGTTCGCCTCGCCAGTTGCCTTGCAGGCTCTTGGCGATTTCATCAATGCTGGCGCGGATACGCGCGTTCTTCATCGAGCCCAGAACTTGACCATCACGCTCACCGGCGACAATGGCTCGCAGGATTTTCTGGCCGGTTTCGCCCGCCACGTCGGAGATGACATTAGCTAACTGGACGTTCATCTGCGTGAGCGCCTTTTGCATGTGCTGTACGTCCCGGCCTTGGCTTTTGAGCAGCATTACGCGCTGTCGCCAAAGCGAGCGCAGTACGCACACTTGGTCGGTTGGGCGAAACGCCCCGCTGAGCAGCCCGTAGCTCATGAGCTGCTGCAACCACTGGCAGTCCAGCACATCGGACTTGCGCCCCGAGACGTTCTTGACGTGGCGTGCATTGACGAGCAGCACGGTGAAGCCGCGCGACTCCAGCAGTTCGAACAAAGGGATCCAGTACACGCCGGTGGATTCCATGGCAACGGTGTCGACACCGCAGCCCTTGAGCCAATCAGCCAATGCGTTAAGGTCGACCGTGAAACTGGGAAATTCGCGCACCGGCGTGTCGTCTCGATCCGCCGGCACGGCCACATAGTGGGAGGTACTTCCGATGTCGATGCCCGCGGCATTGGGGTGGGTGATCGTCAAGGCCGCTCTGGACTTGCCCGGCTTGAGGCTGACTCTTGCATTGCGTTGGGCCATTGCTTGCTCCATCATTCAGGTTGGAATGTGGCGCCGCATCGGGTACGTCGTCTTGTTCACTCTCTCAAACGGGATATCTGCCCAGCGGCTACGAACCGCCACGCCGATTCACCAATATCGATGACGTCACCCAGGACCACGCTCATACGCGGGCAGTACGCACCATTGTCTGACCGGTCTTCCGCAGCGCCGCATTCGACTTTGCCACAACGAAGGTACGACGTAGTGTTTCTTCGGCGCGATTTGCGGCAACGGGCCGATTACTTCGCTCATACTGCGCATTGCGGCGCGATTCGCATAGCGGCCGACGCTGTAGCGGAAGCCGTCGTGCAGAGTCAGTCCTCCTGCGACGCCGCTACTGGTCACTTAGGTCGCTTCACCAGGTCATCGATGAGGGGCGCGATCTCCTTGCGGTTCTTTTCCAGCTCCTTGAGGATGTCATTCTCCGAGCCGTAATAGAGCGCAACGACATTCCTGCGCGCGAACTCCTTGATCGCCGGCGTCTCCAGCGCTGCCTTCACGCTGTCGTGGATCTTCTTCACCACCGGCTCCGGCGTCCCCTTCGGTACGATGAACACGTGGTAGTTGGGCGCCATTTCTGGATCAAAACCCAGCTCCTTCAAGGTCGGAATATCAGGAAGCGATGACATCCGCTGTGCGCTGTCGACGGCGAGAATCGACATCCTCCCAGCCTCCACGTGCCCCTGGACGCCGGCGATGGAAAGCGGAAACCCGGCGTCGACGTGACCGCCGAGCAGCGCGAGGATTCCGTCGCCCGCACCCTTGAACGGGATCTGGACCAGTTGCATCCGATTCTTCTGGAAGATCGCCAGGGCGAGCAGGTGCAGCGGGGAGCCTTCACCCGCCGTCTGTGCGAAGTTGATCTTGCCCGGGTTGTCCTGGACGTACTTCACGAAATCGCGCATGTTCCGCCACGGCGGATCGGCTCTCGACACAAGGGCAGAAGGTAGGTAGTAGACACGAACGACGAATTTCAGGTCTTCGGCGGCGTAGGGCGGCTTGCGAATGGCGGCGTAGACGTCGGGGATGACCTGCGGCGACTGGAGATCGCCGATCGCATAACCGTCCGGCTTGGCCCGGGCGATGTACCCGCCTGCAATCAGCCCCCCGCCTCCGGCGCGGCTCTCCACCAGCACCGGTTGCCCCATCAGCGGCTGCATCTCCTTCGCGAGGGCACGCAGGAACAAGTCGGCCCCACCCCCCGTCGCCAGGGGACTGACGATGGTCACGGGCCGGGTGGGATAGGTCTGGCCGGCGGCGAGCGCAGGTCCCAATGCTAGTACCACACCCAGTGCAATGTGCTGCAAATACTTGCTCGTGCGCGCCATCATTGTCTGACCTCCAAGAAATTATCGGTAATTCTGAATTGGCCCCTCAGTCGATTTCCCCGTCTTCTGCGGTGAACAGAGTGATCCCAAACCCGACATCGTTGGTGCTAGAGTTGCACCGTTTCTTGTCGTTCGCAAGGAGTGCACGCTATGAGCATTACGTTCAAAGTCGGCGAGCTGACCGTCCATCGCGTCATCGAACAGGAGGGTCCACTTTTCAATCCGCTGGATTTCTTTCCCACCTTGACGCGAGAACTGCTGGATGAGAACCGCAATTGGCTCGAGCCCACGTTCGTGGACAAGGCCAGCGGCGAGCTGATGCTGTGCATACAGTCTTACATCGTGCAGACGCCGCATCACAATATCCTGATCGATAGCTGTGTCGGCAACCTCAAGGAACGTCCGACTTATCCATTTTGGCACCGCATCAACCCGGATCATTACCAGCGGAATTTTGCGGCGATCGGACTGACCATGAACGACATCGACTACGTGATGTGCACCCACCTGCATGTCGATCATGTCGGCTGGAACACGCGATTGGAGAACGGGCGCTGGGTGCCGGCTTTTCCCAACGCGAAATACGTGTTCGCCGAGCGCGAGCTTGCGTTCTGGACGCAACAGGAACGCGAAGAACCGGGACGGGTTCCGTGGATCACGGATTCCGTGCTGCCCATTGTCGAGGCACGACGTCATGAGCTCGTATCGAGTCAGCACGAACTGAGCGACGTCGTGAAATTGATCCCGACGCCCGGGCACACGATCGACCACTTTGCAGTGCATATCGGCAAGCCGGGCGCCGATGCGGTCATCTCGGGCGATATGATTCATTCCCCGATCCAGGCGCGCTATCCCGAGCTCAGAATGCGAGCCGACTACAATCCCGAGCAAGGCATCGAAACACGCCGCAATTTGTTCGCTCGACTCTGCGACACCTCTACGCTGCTCTGCCCGGCGCACTTTCCTTCGCCTTCGAAGGGGCGGCTGACGCGCTGGGGCGAAGGGTTCCGGTTCACATTGGTCTAAACTCTCATATCACCTGGTACAGAAACTTCGCTCACAGACGGAAAGAGGAACAAACACATGGCATTGCTACGGGCCTTCGGCCAAATCGTTCTAGGCGTCGCCCTGGCTTCGGTCGGCACCACGGCTTTCTGCCAGCAGTATCCGGACCGGCCGGTGAAGATCGTCGTTCCTTTCGCCCCGGGCGGGTTCACCGATATACTCGCCCGAGTCGTCGCGCAGGAACTGACACGCAAATGGGGCCAGTCGGTCGTGGTGGAAAATAGGCTCGGAGCCGGCGGCAACATTGCCGGGGAGTTCGTTGCCAAATCGCCGCCTGACGGCTACACGCTGTTGATCGCGAGCATCACGACCCATGGCATCAATCCCACGCTATATCGATCCATGGCCTTCGATGCCGTCAAGGACTTTGAACCGATCATTCTCATGGTCAGCACGCCCAACGTGCTGGTCGTCAATGCCTCGCTTCCGGTCGCCACGGTGCAGGACCTGGTGTCGCTGGCGAAAGCGGATCCGAAGCGGCTGAGCTATGCCTCCACGGGCATAGGATCCTCGGTGCACCTGCAGGCCGAGCAGTTCAAGTCCACGCTCGGCATCCAGATGACGCACATACCCTATAAAGGCAGCTCGCAGGTGCTTACCGACCTGCTCGCGGGCACCGTGCAGGTGTGCTTCGACAACTTCGTTTTCCAACTCCCAAACATCAAGTCCGGCAGGGTGAAGGCGCTCGCGATAACCAGCCACAGGCGCTCGCCGCTCATTCCCGATATCCCCACCATGACTGAAGTGGGGGTGAGCGGCTTCGAATTCGGTCCCTGGTTCGGCTTGGCGGCTCCGGCAAAGACCCCGGCCGCAATCGTGAACAAGGTCAATGCCGACGTGAACGCAGTGCTGCAGATGACGGAAGTCCAGGAAAAGCTCCCGGGAGCGGAGATCCTCGGCGGCTCGCCACAACGGTTCTCGTCCTTCATCAAGCAGGATATATCGAAGTGGGGAAAAATCGTTCGCGCTCTCGACTTGAGGGTGGACTGATGAATCCGCCCTGGACCGAGGAGGCCGACGTTGTCGTGATCGGGGGCGGACTTGCCGGGCACTGCGCTGCGCTCGAACTTGCAGCGGCCGGCGCCGAAGTTCTGCTGTTGGAAAAGGAAGAGCGGATCGGCGGCTCCACCGTCATCAGCGGTGGTTCGTTCGCGTTCGCGGGCACGGAGCTGCAGCGGCGCAAGGGTATCGAGGATTCCTCCGAGATCCTGTTCGAGGACCTGCGTCGGGTGGGCGGTTTTCGCAACGACGAAGCGATCGTGCGCGCCTACGTGGATAACCAACTCGACACCTATCATTGGCTCGACAGCCACGGCGTCGTGTACGAAAACATCTTCCTCGCGGCGGGCCATTCCGTGCCACGCGGGCACTCGCGCAATCCACGCGAAGTGATCGAGATCCTCTCGTTGCGTGTTGCAAAGACAGGCCAGGTGCGTACCTGCGTTTGCGCACCTGTGCGCCGACTGATCCGCTCTGGGCTGGAAGGCCCAGTCGAGGGCGTTTTGGCCGACGTGCAAGGCGAGCCGCGTGCAATCAAAGCGCGACGTGGCGTGATTCTCGCGAGCGGCGGCTTCTCGCGCAATGAGCAGTTGCTCAAGCTGTTTGCGCCATCACAGGAGGCCGCGATGCGCGTCGGCGGGGCGGGCAATACCGGCGACGGGCTTGTGATGGCGTGGCACCTCGGCGCCGGCATGCGCGACATGGGCCACATCAAGGGTACCTTCGGCGGCCATCCTTCGGCGAGTGCGGACCAACACGCGGTGCTGCTGCCGATCTACGTCGGCGCGATCGCCGTGAACTCCAACGCAGAGCGCTTCGTCGACGAGTCCATTTCATATAAGCTCATCGGCGACGCCGTGCTCAAGCAGCCTGATGCGATCGGCTTCCAGATTTTCGATCGCAAGATTTACGAAAAGGGTACGCCTGGCATCCCGACGATGGCATTTCAGATGAAACACCAGATGGGGCAGGTGGTGAACGCGTCCACTATTGCCGAACTTGCGAAATTACTCGGTGTCGACCCCGACAGGCTTGAGGCAACCGTCGCCAGATACAACGCGGATATCGAAGAAGGCAAGGACCGCGCCTTCGGTCGCACGGGGCTTTCGACCGGCTATGGCAAGCTCACGAAGATCGATACGGCGCCCTACTACGGCTATGCGTCGAAGAGCGTGGTCCTCGCGACCTACTGCGGGGTCGCGGTCGATCGCGAGATGCGTGTGCGCGACGTGTTCGATGCGCCCATCCCGAACCTCTACGCGGCCGGCGAGGTGATGGGCGGATTTCACGGCAGCGCCTATATGACAGGCTCGGCTCTGGGAAAGGCGGCAATCTTCGGCCGGCTGGCGGCGCGCTCGGCGCTGGGCGCCCTCGTGCAACCAGGTGCCGGCGGCGCATGAGCGCGAGGACTTCCGCAGATATTCCACGCGAGGCCGACCTCGTCGTCGTCGGCGGGGGCCTGGCGGGATACGCGGCGGCGCTGGAGGCGGCCAACCAGGGCGGTGAGGTACTGCTCTTTGAGAAGGAAGCGAAGAACGGCGGAGCAACGGTACTGAGCGGCGGCTCGTTCGCGTTCGCCGGCACCCCGCTGCAAAAGAGCCTCGGAATCGAGGATACCGAGGAACTGCTTTTCGATGACCTGCGACGCGTCGGGGGCTTCGAGAACGACGAGTCGCTCGTGCGCGCTTATGTGGAAAACCAGCGTGACGCGCACGATTGGCTCACGCAATTAGGCGTGCGTTTCGAGCGGATCTTCGTGGCTTCCGGGCAATCGGTGCCGCGGGCGCATTCGCGCAACCCGCGCGAAGTGCTCGACATCGTTGCCGCCAAAGCGCATGCCACAGGTCGCGTGCGCACCTATCTCTCTACGCCGGTTCGGCGGCTGCTGCGCGACGATGCCGAAGTCTACGGAGTAAGGGTCGAATCGCAGGGACACGTCGTCGAAATCAGCGCGAACAAAGGCGTAGTGCTCGCCACGGGCGGGTTTTCGCGCAATGAGCAATTGCTTTCACTGTTCGCCCCCGGCCAGGAGGGAGCGCAGCGCATGGGTGGGCCGGGCAACACGGGCGACGGATTGCTCATGGCCTGGCGCCTCGGAGCGAGTTTTCGCGACATGGGGTACATCAAGGGTACCTTCGGCAGCCACCCGAGTGCCGGTCCGGAAGATCATTTCATTCTTTTCCCAATCTATGCCGGCGCAATCGCCGTCAACAGGCGCGCGGAGCGTTTCGTCGACGAGTCGCTATCGTACAAGCTGATCGGCGATGCGTGTCTAAAGCAGCAGGACTGCATCGGTTACCAGATCTTCGATCAGGCAATCTTCGAGCGCGGGCGTCCTGGCATTCCCTCGATGGATTTTGCGGCGGACCTCGCCTTCGGACGCGTTGTAGTGGAGCCCACGCTGGCCGCATTGGCGCGCCGTCTGGGGCTCGACCCGGCGGCATTGGAGCATTCCGTAAGGCAGTACAACCGCTGCGTCGAGCAGGGCCGGGACGAAGCGTTCGGCCGCGACGGTCTGTGCAACCACTACGGAGCACTGATTAAGGTTGACCAGCCCCCGTTCTATGCCTACCCCTCCAAGAGCGTGGTGCTCGCAACCTACTGTGGCCTGACCGTTGACGCCGCGATGCGCGTGCAGGACGTGTACGGCTGTGCGATCCAGAAACTATACGCCGCCGGCGGAATCATCGGCGGATTCCACGGCAAGGCGTACATGACCGGTACAGCGAACGGCAAGGCCACGATCTTCGGCCGGATCGCGGCCCGCACAGCGTTGCATCGCTGAACGCTGCGGTTCTTGAAAGCGGCCAGAAGGAGAAGCACATGAACGTACAAATCGAACGCGATTGATCGAGCAGATATGAGACTGAGTTCCGGTGAGTACGCCCTGATCATCAAGGCCGCCAATATCAAGTTTGAGCAGTAGCCCGCTCCTACCAGCGGCCCGTCAACCCTGGCGAGGTCTTAGGCATGGCAACGTGAACGAGGCAGATGTCTGAAAGTGGCTGAGCGAAGAAACAAGTAAATGCGCACGTGACGGGAGGGATAGAGAATGGCAAGCTTGAAAGATAAGACCTGCATCGTGGGTGTAGGAGAGTCTGAGTACTCCTCGCAGGCGAAGCGCAGACTGCAAAAGACAGGGATGCAATTGGTGATGGAGGCGGTCACGGCGGCAATAGCCGACGCCGGGCTGCACCCCAAGGACATCGACGGCATCATTCCTACGGGACGGGGCACGGCGTTCCCGGCGGAGGCGGTCGCCGCCAATCTGGGGACAGTCATGAAGTAACGACACGCGCACGGGCTCATTTGCACGCATTAGCGGGATCGTGATCGGGACGGCGAGCACCACCAGCGCCGCCAAATACTTGCTATCGGAGCATAGAAGATGGATCTGAACCTGTATGACAAGGTTGTCTGCATTACCGGTGGCAGCCGCGGCATCGGATACGCCACGGCACTTGCCTTTGCCAGGGAAGGAGCGAAAGTCCTCATTTGCGCGCGCGATGCTGCGCGCCTTGACGAAGCTGTGGAGCGCATCCGTTCGGCCACGGGCGTCAGCATCGATGCAGTGCAGACCGATGTAACCAAAGTCGAAGACATCGAGCGCCTGGGGCAGCACGTCGAAAGCGCATACGGCCGGCTCGACATTCTGGTCAACAACGCGGGCACCGGAATCTACAAGCCATTCGCCTCCGTCACCAGCCAGGACCTCATGGAGGGCATGGCGGTCAATTTCTTCGCGCAATTCCGCGTCACACAACGCATGCTCGATTTGCTGGCGAAGGCTGGAAACAGCGTGGTCATCAACGTTTCGGGCCGATCGGGCACGCGCGGGGTATTCCCTCCGGGATCGAGCTGCACCGGTCCGGCCAAGGCCGCCGAAGTGCGCTTTTCCATGGATTTGGCAAGCGAGCTGGCGGAGCTTGGCATCAGGGTCAACTGCGTGGTGCCGGGCGTGGTCGAATCGGACGACCGCTTCAAGCTATGGGAAGGTCAGGCGTTGAATCGTTCTCTGGACGCCGCCGCTGCCGACGCCGTGCGTCGCGACCTGGAGAAGACATCGGTGCCGCAGGGCCAACGTTGGGGGCAGCCGTTCGAGATCGCCGACGTGATTACGTTTCTGGCTTCCCCGCGCGCTGCATACGTTAACGGCGCGGCTCTGACCGTGGACGGCGGTTCGCACAACAAATCCTATGTCACCCAGCTCTACGCCGAGCGTCCCGCAGTGATGGAGAAGCTCGGCAAGTCATCGGCATAAGGGGCACGCCGCGCGACCGGAGCGATGCGTTCCGATCACGCCGTCTATTCAGAGTATAGTAGGTCAGGATTCAATCGAGCGAGACGGCGAAGGTCACCGACCGTCTACAGGGAGGAGTGAAATGCCCAAGTTCCGTTTCGGTCTGATCGCGTGCATTGCCGGCTTTGCCGGCCAGGCGCTCTTGTCCGCGGGCGGCGCCGCGGCGCAGTATCCGCAGCGATCGATACGCGTCATCGTCCCGACGACACCGGGCGGCGCGTCCGATCTCATGATGCGCCAGCTTGCGCAGAAGATGTCGGAATCGATGAAGACCGCGGTCGTAGTCGAGAACAAGCCCGGCGGCGGCAATATTGTCGGCAGCGAACTCGTCGCCAAGTCGGCAGCCGACGGCTACACGCTCCTCTTGACCTACACGGACCACGTCTTCAACCCGTTCCTGCATACGGTCATGCCGTACGACACAACAAAGGACTTTGCGCCCGTGAGTCATATCGGTTCCGTGCCCTTGCTCGTCGTCGCCAATCCGAGTGTCCCGGTGCGCACGGTCGGTGAGCTCATCGCGCTCGCCAAGGCCAAGCCGGGGCAACTGAATTTCGCATCTGCAGGCAGCGGAACTTCCTTGCACCTGGCCGGGGAGCTTTTCAAGTCAATGGCGAAGATCGACGTGATCCACGTCCCTTACAAAGGGAGCGCACCCGGTTTCGTAGATCTGCTGGGCGGGCGCGTGCAGTTCATGTTTCCGACCAGCGTGTCGGTATGGTCATACGTACAATCCGGCAAGCTGCGCGCAATTGCGATCGCGAGCGCGCAACGCGCCGCGAACATGCCCGATATCCCAACCGTGGCCGAGTCGGGCTTGCCCGGCTACGAGGCTTCGATCTGGTATGGCATGCTGGCCCCGGCCGGGACGGGTAAGGAAATCATCGCGCGACTCAACGCTGAAGTGCATAAGGCGCTCGCCGCGCCCGAGGTGCGCGCCAAGCTCACCGAGCAAGGCTTTACCATTGCGGCCGGCACGCCGGAAGAGTTTGGCAGCAAGATCACGGCGGAACTGGATCGCTGGGGCAAGCTGATCCGCGAGGCGAAAATCCGCATCGATTGACACTTGCGCGTTCGACGCAGGCGGCGTCTTATTTTCGCGTGCGGGCCTCGGACGCGTGCGCGGCGGCAGCGGATTTCTTAGATGGACAAGCCGGGAATTCAAAGTGAACTGCGGTAGAACGCGTCGGTATTGCCTTGTCCGGAGGCATGCGCTAGATTGCCGGGGGAGTTAGTCAGTAATACCGCAAACAACACATCCAAAACCCGCGGCTCTCTCGGGGAGGAGGCAGCAACATGAACCTAAGACAAGATATGCGCACCCAGGCGATCGCCTGCATGCGCGCGTGTGCTCGTTCGCGCTCGGGAGACCGCGCGGTGTCGGGATTGTTTTTCCTTTCGCTCATGAGCAAGTCGTACACCACCGCATCCGCCGTTATGGCCTGTTTGCTGGCCGTCATAGCGCTGGCGGCGGGTCCCGCCGTTGCCCAGCAAGCCTACCCCAACAAAGCGATCCGCCTGATCTGCCCCTATCCGCCCGGCGGCAGCACGACCCTGCTCGCGCGCCTCATCGGCCAGAGACTGACCGACAACTGGGGCCAGTCAGTGATCGTCGACAACCGACCCGGCGGCAATACTGTCATCGGCACCGATGCGTTGGCCAAGTCGGCGCCCGACGGCTACACCATCCTGCTGATGCCCAACACGCACGTCACGCTGCCTCATCTGCAGAAAAACCTGCCCTACGACGTGTACAGGGATTTTAGCCCGATCGCGACGCTGACCCGCAACGAACTCATCCTTGTCGTGCATACTTCGCTGCCGGTCAACAATCTGCAGGAGTTCATCACCTACGCTAAATCCAAGCCGCAGCAGCTCAATTCCGGCTCGGCAGGCAGCGGGGGTTTTACGCATCTGTCAGTCGAGTTGTTCAACATGATGACGGGAGCCAAGCTGCAACACGTGCCTTACAAAGGATCGGCACCGGTACTCACCGACCTCATCGGAGGCCAGATACAACTCGCGTTCACCCCGGTCAACAACGCCTTTCCCCACGTCAAGTCGGGCAGGATCAAGCCACTGGCTATCTCGGGCAAATACCGCAATGCTGCTCTGCCCCAAGTGCCAAACTTCACCGAAGCCGGACTGCCGGATTTCGACGTAGGCGTCTGGTTCGGGGTCACTGCTCCCGCAGGCACCCCGAGGGCAATCATCGACAAGATGTCCGCTGAGATACGCAAGATGCTGACGGCGCCGGAGATCAAGGAAAAGTTGACTGGCCAAGGTATGGATCCTTACATCTCTACACCCGAGCAGATGCTCGAGCAGATGAAGGCCGACGACCGACGATTCGGCGCCGTCATCAAGGCCGCCAATATCAAGCTCGAAAATTGAGAATCTGCGTGCCCGGTAGTCGACCGGCGTTTTTACATCAGGAAAGGCCCAATCATGGATCAGATAGCACGCAAGCTTGCGCAATACTCTCTCGGCGCCACCGACACCGGGTTCCCGCCGCTGGCGCGTTCACGCGCAGTCGATGCCATCACCGACTGCGTCGGATGCATGTTTGCGGGCAGCCGCGAGCCGCTGGCAAAAATGCTGCTCAACGTCGTGTCCGGTTCCCCGCGCGAGTCTGCGCGCGGCTTGCTGCTGGGCACCTCGCTCGACTCCTCGCCGGCAGATGCCGCGCTCTACAACGGCGCAATCGCCCATGCCCTCGATTACGACGATACCAACCACCCGGGCTATGGCCATCCGAGCGCACCGATCGTGTCCGCGATGTTCGCGGTTGCGACGTTGGCCGAGGCTCGCGGACGCGATCTGGTGAGCGCGTATATCCTCGGGCTGGAGGTACTGGGCAAGCTCGGCCGCGCGCTTAACACAGCGCATTACAAGCAGGGCTGGCACGCCACCGCGACCCTTGGCACGCTGGCGGCGACGGTTGCGGCGGGGCGTTTGCTGCGGCTCAGCGAACAGCAAATGGTGATGGCACTGGGTATCGCTGCTTCGGCGGCGGGCGGATTGCGGGCCAATTTTGGCACCATGGTCAAACCGCTGCACGCCGGCTATGCCGCGCGCAACGGCGTGCTGGCGGTGCTGCTTGCGCGCGAGGGATTCATCGCGAGCGAGGTGGCATTCGAGCACAAATACGGTTTTTGCCAGGTATTCAACCATGGCGTCGGCTACGACATGGCTCCGCTTGCAGCGTGGGGCGAACCCCTGGAGATTCTCACCGACTACGGGCTCGCGCTCAAACCCTTCCCCGCCTGCGGCGCCACGCACACCGGGATCGAGGCGGCACTCCTGCTGCACCAGGAGATCGGCGCAGCCCCGATCCGCTCGGTGCGCGCGGGCGTAGCGGAAATGGCGTTTGAACCGCTGATCCATGTGATGCCGAATGCGGGGCTCGAGGGCAAGTTCAGCCTGCACTACTGCATCGCCGCGGCGTTGATCGATGGCGTGGTGAATCTCGCCACATTTACGGACCAGAAGGTCGCCGATCCAAAGATTCGCGCATTGATCCCGAAGATCAAGATGGAAGCGGACGATCGCGTGCGCTACGATCCCGAGTTCGCCACTGTGGTGTCGGTGGAAACCGAGAGCGGCAGCCGCCACGAAAAGCTGGTGCAGCTCGCGATCGGCAAACCCGCGCGCTGGTTCAGCGAGCAGCAGATACGCGATAAGTTCTTCGATTGCGGCGCGCGCGCCTGCGCGGCGCAGCAGCTCGATCGCATCTTCGGCATGCTGCGTTCCCTCGACGGCGACGCCAAGGCGGCCGATCTGTTTGCTGCATTGCGGGCCAGCGCCTGAATGCCTGCACCCCGAAGCGATCAACAGGAGGACGCATGACGACCGAAATGAAGCCGCAGGAACGGGGCGGCGAGCAATGGATGGATTTCGACACGCTTCAGGTCCCGCATGACTTGGGCAGCGTCGAATACACCCCGACGCAGGAGATGTACGAGCGCTACGTCAAAGTAATCGGCGATGCCGATGCGGCATACCTGACGCATGCGTTTCGCGCCTCGTCGTTCATGCATAACAAGATGCCGCCGCGGCCAGGCCACGCGCACATCAACGCGGGTCACGAGGCCGAGTACTTCAATCGGCCCGTTCCGGGCAAGAAGCTCATCATGACGGGCGCCATCGTGGAAAAGTACGTGAAACGTGAACGCCCCTACGTCGTCGTGCAGATGCAGATCAAGGACGAGGACGGGCGCATGATCGAGCGGCTGCGCCATATCGTCATGCTGCGCGCTTCGAGCCTCGGGCAGAAATGGTGGGGGAATTCCGTGGCCAACGTCGAGATCGGCACCGAGCTCACGCCGGTAGTGAAAACCTTTACGCGCGAGCTCATGGAAGAAGCCGAGGATGTCGCCGCGCTGGTCGGCCGCAATTACGAGACGATCCATGGCGATCATGACGTCGCGAAGCTCGAAGGCTTGCGCGAGCCGATCGCCTCCGGTTACGACATGACGAGCCATATTCACGAACTGCTCAAGAAGTTCGCCGGGCCGGACTGGATCCAGGGCGGAACTGTCAGCGTGCGCTTCATCCGCCCGGCCGTCGCGGGCGATACGGTCACCTACAAGGGCAAAGTCGTCGACAAGAAGGCCGAGAACGGCCGCACGCGCGTGCTTCTGGAAGTGACCGGCGAAAAGCAGACCGGGGACGCGGTCGTAGTCGGCAAGGCGAGCGTGCTCGCCTGAGGCGCCGCTCTTGGCGGCGACACAGCGAAGGAGATGCAAAGACATGAATGCAAGCGAGCGCATAGCGGATTTTGTCACCGGGACAACATACAACGATGTGCCCGAGGCGGCCTATCAGCGCGCCAAGTGGACGATTCTTGACTGCCTCGCGGCAGGCTTCGCGGGCGTACAGCACGACGTGGGCAAGCAGATCACTTCGCTGGTAAAGGAAATGGGAGGCGCACCGGCTGCGGCCGTCTGGGGAGGTGCGTACCGGACTTCAGCGCCGCTCGCAGCCTACGCCAACGGCACCATGGCGCATGCGATCGACTACGACGACACGAATTACCACATGGGAGGACATCCGTCGGCGCCCGTGCTCGCGGCGCTCCTCGCCGCGGGCGAAAAGGTCGGCGCTTCGGGCAAGGACGTGCTCCTCGCCTACGTGCTTGGCGTCGAAGTCCAGACCAAGATCGGGTTTGCCGTCAACACGGCGCATTACAACTTGGGCTGGCATCCGACCGCGACACTGGGCACGTTCGGCGCCGCGGCTGCGTGCGGTAAAGTCGTCGGGCTCGGCAAGGAGCAAATGCTCATGGCCCTGGGCATCGCGGGATCGCAGGCGAGCGCGATCAAGCAGAACTTCGGCACGATGACCAAGCCCTTGCACGTCGGCCAGGCTGCGATGAACGGGGTCTTGAGCAGCTCGCTTGCCGCGGGCGGATGGAGCGCGGACCGCGATATCCTCGAAGGCCATTTCGGCTTTGGCAACCTGTTCGTCGGCCGCGGCAAGTACGACTTCGGCAAGACCACGGACAAGCTCGGCAAGCCCTTCGACATCCTCGATCCGGGCATCAGGCTGAAGAAGTACCCCTGCTGCGGCAGCACGCACTCTTCGCTTGACGCGATGTCCAAGGTCCTGCAGGAGCACAAGTTCCGCGCCGAAGACGTGACTGGCATCGTCTGCACCGTCGACCCGGACCGCATCCACGTCCTCGTGCATCCCGACCCGCAGACCGGACTCGAAGGCAAGTTCAGCCTCGAATACGTGCTCGCGGCGATGGTGGTCGATGGCGGCGTGTCCGTGGGGCACTTCACCGACGAGCGCGTGCAAGACGCGAAGATCCGCGCATTCCTGCCCAAGATCAAGACCGCCAAGGATCCGGCGCGGCCCGACCGCACCGTGCACCTCAAAGTGAGCCTGCGCGACGGCCGCGTCATCGAACACGAGGGCGGACTCGCCAAGGGCATCACGACCTGGGACGAGCTCACCGCCAAGTATCGCGACTGCCTCGCAGGCGTATTGCCCGCGGCGCAGATCGAGCAGTCGCTAGAGAGAATCGAACAGCTGGAAGGCGTCAAGGACATCGCCGAAGTCCTCCGGCTGCTCACGCCGCGCTAGTCATCATTGAACCCCAAACTGAGGTATCTGAATATGCATAGACCTTGCCGAATCCTCGTGAAGCTTCTCCTCGCAAGCCTGCTTACAGCTCTGGCCGGCCACGCCGCAGCGCAGTCAGCTTATCCCAATAAACCGATACGCCTGATCAGTCCCTATGCGCCCGGCGGCAGCGTGACCATAACGGCACGCATGATCGGACACAGATTGGCAGAACGTCTGGGCCAGCAGATAGTCGTCGACAATCGTCCGGGCGGCAATACGATCATCGGCACCGAGGCGCTCGCAAAATCCGCGCCCGATGGCTATACGCTTGAGGCTGTGACCAACACCCATGTCGTCAACTCAAACCTGTTCCCGACGCCATACGACGCGCTCAACGACTTCGTCGGCGTCGCCACGGTGTGCAGCGCGGCGCAGATATTGGTAGTCAATCCCGCATTTCCGGCCACGACGGTGCAAGAGGTCATTGCGCTACTCAAGGCGCAGCCGGGCAAATTCAACTTTGCCTCTTCGGGCAACGGCACGACCAACCATATGGCGGGCGAATTCTTCAAGCTCGCAGCCGGTGTCGACATGCAACACATCCCCTACAAAGGCGGTGCGCCCGCGATCACCGATCTGATCGGCGGTCAGGTGCAGCTATCCTTTCAGGCTCCGGCCACCGCCATGAACTTGATCAAGAGCGGGCGCGTGCGCGCCATCGCCACCGCGAGCAAGGCGCGCATTTCAGCGCTGCCTGATCTGCCCACGTTCGCCGAATCGGGGCTGCCCGAATTCCAGGCCGAGATCTGGTACGGCATCCTCGCCCCCGCGGGCACGCCGACGGAGATCATTCACAAACTTTCGAGCGAAATCGCCAAGATCGTGGCCATGCCTGAGGTCAAGAAGGAGATTGCCAACCAGGGCATGGAGCCCTTCGTCACGAACCCCGAAGAGTTCGCCGCGCTCATGAAGTCGGACTTCGCCAAGTACGCTAGAGTCATCAAGGACGCCAAGATCAAGATCGACAAGTGATCCTCGGCGCAGGGTTTGCGCCGCGGCCGCATTGGGCCGAGAGTATGCCAGAGAACGAGGCGACACATCCGGTCGAGCGCTCCAATACTGTTCGAGCGCGCCGAATGGCGCGAGAAGGGCATCTGGCAGTCTAATCCCCCGGCGCGCTTGCATTCACCTCTGCAGCGGCGCACCATAAGGCGCAGCTTCGCGAGCGCATGAGCGCGCCACGCGAGAAGAAGCAATAAGATGCGTTCCTCCAGGGAGGGGAATTTGGCTGACGACGCTGTCGACACCACCGGATCCGCCCGCGGCATTGACTGGCCGAACGTGCGCGCCTGGTGAACAAACTCGACAAATTCGACCGCATCTACGCGCTGCACAACATTCTGCGCGAGCGCCGCACACCGATCTCGCGCGCGGATTTGATGCAGCGCCTGGAATGCTCCGAGCAGACCGTGTACCGGCTGATTCGCGCGTTGAAGAACTACCTCGGCGCGCCGATCGAATGGCATGACGATCTCGCAGGCTACTACTACCAGCGCAACGCCGAGGGTGGGACTTTCGAATTGCCGGGCCTGTGGTTCAACGCGAGGGAATTGCAGGCGCTGCTCGTTTTCGAGCGCATGTTCGAATCGCTCGAGCCCGGATTGCTGGGCGAACATCTGGCGCCGCTCGCGCGCCGCGTGGGCGAGCTGCTTGAGCACAAGCGCCTCGGCCTGGGCGAGGCGGCACGCCGCATCCGCGTGCTCGGCATGGCGGCGCGTTCATCGGGCGAGTGGTTCGCCGTGCTCGCGAGCGCCACGCTGCAGCGGCGCAGATTGCACCTTGTCTACCACGGCCGCGAACGCGACCGCGCCACCGAGCGCATCGTCTCGCCGCAGCGTCTGGTGCACTACCGCGACAACTGGTACCTGGACGGGTTTTGCCATCTGCGCAAAGCGCTGCGCACCTTCGCGCTCGATCGCGTGCGCACGGCGCGCGAGCTCGAGGCGGCCGCCGATAATATTGCCGAAACGGATCTGGACCAGCACCTCGCGAGCAGCTACGGCATCTTCTCCGGCAAGGCGAACAAGACCGCGGTGCTGCGATTCTCGCGCGAGCGCGCGCGCTGGGTTGCCGACGAACGCTGGCACCCGGAGCAGGCGGGCCAATACCTGACCGACGGCCGCTACGAACTGCGCATTCCCTATCGCGACGAGCGCGAGCTGGTGATGGACATATTGCGGCATGGAGCGGAGGTGGAGGTCGTGGCGCCTGCGGCGTTGCGCGATGCGGTGGCGAAACGGTTACGGCAAGCGCTGGCGCAGTATGCGCCGCGGGATAATGGATAGGAACGCGGGACGGGGTATTACCTCGTCGATTGGTGGGGGTGCACGTCAATTGGCGCACTATCGCCATTTGATAGCAAGGCATGCCAAGATGGTGGAGTAGATGCACTGGGGGCCCTGGTCACATGGATCGGATTTCGATTGGCGTAGACAGTATGGCCTTGCCGCAATCCGCGCGGATTGCGAGTGTTTGCCGGCGCGCGGGACACCGCCCGCCGAACCCGGTCCGAGTGGGCTTCCACCACGAACAGCTTCACCAGCGCCGAGGGTTCCAGGTAAAGGATCATCCGCGCTGTTCGCTCACGATCTCCGCCAGCGTCTTTTCGCCTTTTCCGATTCGGAGCAGCGGTTTCGGCAACGCAGGTTTCTCGCCGCTTCCTGGACGCACCCCCGGCAGCCGGCGAAAACGTTCGATCAGCTCTGCCTCGGACGGTGCCTTGCCCGGCCGGACGCGCGGCGGCAGCAAGCGCGCCACCTCCTTGCCGTGCGATGTGACCACCACCTCCTCGCCGGCCGTCACCCGGCGCAGGGTTTCGGACAGACGGCATTTCAGCTCGCGAACCGAGATTTTCATGGCAAGCTCCAGACGTGACTACATTGGGTATTGTCGTCGCGAACAATCGCTATTGGCAAGGCAAACAGCAGACGGGCTACGAGCGCGCGTATTCGACTCGGCGCGCAAGCTGCGCGATCTTGCGGTTGCGTCGGGGGATGCGGGAGCGACACATGCGGTGTTCTGCGTCTGCTCGATCATTACGGCCCGTTACGCCGCGCCTACCTCTAGGCTACCTGCCTATTCCGTCGATCGGGAAGAAGCACACCGATCCGTCAGTGCGTCGCGTCATCATTTCGGCACCGGTGAGCGATGACCGGTTGCTGCAGCACCTTGCGATGCGGCTCGCTGGTCGGCAACTCAAACCCACTGCTGAAACTAAGCTCGATCACCCACCGACGCTGGTGCGCGTGCGAGATGACAACGTCGCCCGCTGCTATACCGACACATCCAATAGCTGGGCCAGCGTTACGCCGGTCATTCTTCCCGGCCACGACGATCACAAGCCCGACAAGACCCGCAAGCTGATCGAGAAGGCGCTTACGCAGTCCGGCATCGAACAGCCGTGCGAATTCGAGTGGAGCGCATTCTCGCGGTTTCCCAAGTCGTTCTCGTCACATAAGTACGACCGCAACAAGCGACCGGCCGGCCACATCCGGCCTGACCATCTGCTCACCCAGACCGCCATCCACTTGAAGCTGCGCTTCAACGACGGCCTTGAAGTACCCGGTCCGCTGGCGATCGGCGCGGGGCGGCACTGCGGGTTGGGAGTTTATGCCGGAATTAATGGCCCGTATTAGTCAAGGTTATGGTGGCCGTTGGCGACATGAACTCAAACGAAGATCGAGCGGGTGCTCGACGGCGGTCGGCGCCCGGAGGCGGCGATTCGAATCATGTTCCCGCCCCTGTCCTTGTTTTGAAAGCCGCGGGCGCCGGATCGTGATGCTTCCCGACGCCGGCCGGGCGCGTGTGGTTCGCGCCAAGGTGGTTGACTACCCGCCACCGATCGCAACGGGACCGGCACGGGTGAAGTCCATGATGGCGCGTCGATCGCCCGCTCATCCCGCCCGATGCCGTGCGCGAGATCCGCGTCAACGCGCCGATCCACCTGAACGAGCGCATCGCGCGCCATCGTACTTGACGCGGCGCTGTCTCGCGGTTGCGCCGTGCGGGCTGCGAATGAAATCTTCCCGCCCGTCGTCGCCCCGCTCGTGCTAATCTATATTTTCAGCCGTGAACTTCGCCGCGCGAACCATGACGGACAAGCTCGATGCGCATTCCCAACGCGGATAAGGCAATTATCGCGCCCGAGAAGCTCAAGGACTATCTGTTGAATCCGGCGCACCGTCGGGGCTCGGCCAAGGCGAGACTACTGGTGGCTTGCGGGTACCGGGCTGACGCGTGGCAAGTACTGGAGGCTGATTTGAGGGCGCAGCACTTGAGCGTTGATGTGGCAGTCACCAAGGACAACCCCTACGGACAGCGGTTTGAGATCAGTGCGCCCCTGGCAACCCCGAGCGGTCGGCGCATCGGCATTCAGAGCGTCTGGCAGATTGACAAGGGAGCGGACCTGCCGCGGCTCATTACCCTTTTCCCGAGGTGAAGCATGCCGTTCGAGCTCTTTTCCGACGTGATTCTGGTCATGGACTTGCCTGAGGAAGATTTGAGGGCAGGGGATGTGGGCACGGTGGTGGATCGCCACAGCCTGCGAGGCCGGGAGGACGGTTACAGCGTCGAGTTCTTCAACATGACCGGCGAGACGGTGGCTGTCGTCACTGTGCCGGCGAGTTTTCTGCGCTCTCCGACGCCCGCCGACCGACCGGCCGCGAGAGCGATGGCAACCGGGGCCTGAACGGACTGAAGTCGAGTTCGTCGCGCAAGACGAAAGCATCGTCGGCACCACCTCCAGGCAATGAGCATTTACGCAACCCTCTGGACGCTCAAGTTTCCTCAGTATGGTGACGACTATCCGGGATGCGAGTGGATCAGGGTCACCGCGCAGGGTGTCCCGTCGCATATCGGTGCCGAAGGCGACGATCCGTTCGCGCAGTTCCTGCCCCCGCCGGTGCCGGCGAGTGACGATACCGAGCCGCGCCACCTGCGGGCGGTTGTCTTCGTCACTGAGTGCACGCGCAAAGGGACCATACGCAATGGACAAGAATACGTGGCGCCGCTCCTCGTGCTCAGCGGCGAGGCGTACGCGGACATGGCGTTTCATGCTCTGCACGCGCGACTGTGCGACGCCCTGCGCGGCGACAGGCCGCGGGTGGTCGCGACGCTGATTGCTCCCGGGGGCGATACCCGCATTCTGTTTGAGGACGGCTCCGCGATAGATGGGTGAAGCGACGGCGCGCGCGATCTGCGCCGGGTTGTAGAGGCGGCATTCAGAATCGCGCATGCGGTGAGGCCCGCGGGCGCGGGCGTGGGGAGCGACTGGGGGCAAGGGGACCATGACCGAAGACGATTCGCGGCAACCCGATCTGCCCCTGCCGTTTCCCGATCTTGCAGGCGACATGCCGCTCTTGCCCGCGCGCATGGTGAACGAATACCAGTACTGTGCGCGGCTCGCGTATCTCGAATGGGTGCAAGGCGAATGGGCCGAATCGGCCGACACGGTCGAGGGCCGCCATACGCACCGGCGCGCGGACAAGCCCGGCGGCAAGCTGCCGCCACCTGAAGAGCTGGAGGACGAGGCGCACATCCACGCGCGTTCGGTCACCCTCTCCAGCAACCGGCTGGGGCTGATCGCGAAGATGGATTTGATCGAGTCCGAGGACGGGGCCGTGCTGCCGGTGGACTACAAGCGCGGCAAGCGTCCGCACGTGCCGAAAGGCGCCTACGAGCCCGAGCGCGTGCAGCTTTGCGTCCAGGGGATGATTCTGCGGGAACACGGTTACGCGTGCGCCAGGGGCGTGCTCTATTTCGCCGACAGCCGCGAACGCGTGGACGTCGCGTTCGACGATGAATTGGGCGCGCTGAGCGCAAACGCCATCGACGGCCTGCGCTTCATCGCGGCGGGCGGACAAACGCCGCCGCCGCTTGCGGATAGCCCTAAATGCCCACGCTGCTCGCTTGTCGGCATTTGCCTGCCCGACGAGGTGAACTATCTTAGCCGTGCCGAGACGCCGCCGCGGGCGCTTGCGGTAATGCGCGACGAAACGCTGCCGGTGTACGTGCAGGCGCGAAGCGCCAAAGTGGCGAAGAACGGCGAGACGCTGGAAATCTTTGTCGATGACGCCAAGGTCAACAGCATGCGCCTGGCCGAAACCTCGCAGCTCGTGCTGATGGGCAACGTCTATGTCACGACACCCTGTCTGCACGAACTCATGAGCCGCGATATCACCATTTCCTGGCACAGCTTTGGCGGCTGGTTCATCGGTCACACAGTGGGCACCGGGCACAAAAACGTCGAATTGCGTACCGCCCAATACCGGACGAGTTTCGATGCCGCGGCGTGCTTGCGCATAGCGCGCGGGGTGGTGGTGGCCAAGATCCAGAATTCGCGCACCATGCTGCGGCGCAACTGGAAGGTGGGGGAGGCGCCGGAGAGCTTACTCGATGGGTTCCGGCAAGACATCGATCTTGCGCGCCGGGCAAAAGACCTGCCGGAGCTCCTCGGCGCCGAAGGCAATGCGGCGGCGCGCTACTTTCGCGAATTTCGCAACGTTCTGCGGAGCGGCGCTGGCGGCGAAGAATTCGCTTTCGACTTTTCCCGCCGCAACCGCCGGCCACCGGCCGATCCGGTGAATGCGCTTCTGTCTTTCGCCTACAGCCTGCTCGCGCGCACCTGGACGGTCACCTTGAGCGCAGTCGGTTTCGACCCCTATCGCGGCTTCTACCACCAGCCGCGCTACGGCCGGCCGGCGCTCGCCCTCGACATGATGGAACCATTCCGGCCGCTGCTGGCCGACTCCAGCGTGATCCAGGTGATCAACAATGGAGAAGTTCGACCGAGCGATTTCGTTTCGGCTGCCGGCAGCGTCGCACTCGATGCGGACGGGCGCAAGCGATTCATTGCGGCGTTCGAGCGGCGCATGAGCCACGAAGTGACGCATCCGATATTCGGCTACAAGGTGAGCTACCGGAGGCTGCTCGAAATCCAGGCGCGGCTGCTGGGGCGCTTTCTTCTGGGTGAGTTGGATGAATATCCGAACTTCGTGACGCGATGAACAACGACGAACATCTTTACATCGTGACTTACGACATTCGCGAGCCGAAGCGCTGGCGGCGAATCTTCAAGCTGATGCACGGCTATGGCGAGTGGCTGCAGCTCTCGGTATTCCAGTGCCGCTTGTCGCGCCGCCGGCACGCCGAACTCATTGCGATGCTCGACGAAATGATTCACCATGCGGACGATCATGTCGTTCTGCTCGACTTGGGACTGGCAGACCAGGTGAAGCCCCATGTGGTCAGCCTCGGCAAGCAATTCGATCCGATCGAGCGGGAAGCGGTGATCGTATAGCTCGCCGTAGCGCGGCGCGAGCGCTCCAGTGGTGCGAAGCGCCTAGTGCAGCGCTCGCGGAGTCTAGCTCTTTGACAATTCGGGACTTTGTGTAACGTTGGAGCGTACTAGCGTGTTGGTTGCGGGCGAGAGCGCGCGATTTTCCGGCAGCGCTCGCAATTGTCTCTTCTGCGCTAGAATCGGAGCGGTCGTCAGCGGTGGCAGTTTTCCGCGGTGTGATGCCGCGGCCTCATTGAAGCCCGTCCTGAGCGAGACCCACGACCCAGATCGCCGTGGTTTTCCGCGGTGTGATGCCGCGGCCTCATTGAAGCGTCGTTTACCGAGTAGGGCCGCGACCGCAGGGCGCGGTTTTCCGCGGTGTGATGCCGCGGCCTCATTGAAGCCACTGCTCGCCATCGAATCCCTGCGCCGTGGCGATTGTTTTCCGCGGTGTGATGCCGCGGCCTCATTGAAGCATCGTATCGCCGTCAACGGTCCACCTGGGCTTATTGGTTTTCCGCGGTGTGATGCCGCGGCCTCATTGAAGCAGCGGCACATCCGTGTTGTCTACGAACTGGTTGTCGGTTTTCCGCGGTGTGATGCCGCGGCCTCATTGAAGCTTGTTCCTTTTTGTGGATTGCCTACTGAGCGGGTGGTAGTTTTCCGCGGTGTGATGCCGCGGCCTCATTGAAGCTTGAGTGCTTCTGCAAGGACGTTGGCGAGCTCGACGTTTTCCGCGGTGTGATGCCGTGGCCTCATTAGAGCGTAACGGCCTCCGTCCCCATAGATACTCTACTTCTTCAAGCGCGAGGCTGCAAAACACGGCGCGCAATACCAGTGCATAATCTGTAGACTATAGGACAGTTACGCGCTACATCATTCGCGACCGAGATCCGGCCGCTCGTCGACGACGCGCAAGATCGACGCGCGTCGGTCAGCCACAGTTTTCCTACGAGCAAGTTGCCGCGTAGCCTGGGAATCTAAAGAACCAAGAGACATTCACCATGACTGAAGCAGAAAAAGACACCGTATTGACCATGATCAGCCGCGAAATCGCGGCGACGCACGGCGCGCTGCTCGCGCTTGCCTCGGTGCTGGCCCGGCAAGGCGACCCGATGAAGATCGTCGAGCACCTTCACATGATTCGGACGGACGCGGCAAAGGAGCCCAATAGCGCGCAGTTCACGAACCTGATCGACAAGATGATCGACGTGATCCGTCCTCCTTTGCATTGACAGGCGCGCCATTCGATGTAGTTTCTCTGCCCCAGGACTACACGCAGCGGCCATACGGCGGCTGGCCGACCGCCCGAGCTTCATCCCGCGGTTACGCGACCGTTCGCTTGCAGGCGGGGCACAAGTGAAATGACCCCGACCTGCATGCAGTATGGAACATCCGCCGCGAGCTCTGGGATGGAAAGCAGACGACGGCCGTTGCGCGAGCGTCGCATCGCTGATGCGAGGTCGCCGCGTTCCCGAAGAAAGATCTGCCGGGCGATCTGGGCCGAATCGCTCACATGCCCATGCTGATACATCGGCCAGAGCTCTTCGCACAGCGCGCCGGCCCCCAAGGTATCTTCGTAGGACGCTTCTTCGTGCGTGCCGCTGCATACGAGTAGGAGCTGGTCTGGCTGCGTCTCGCGCATGATGGCGGCGAGGGTGCCGAGGTTCAGCAACGCGCCCACGTAGATCCTGCGGGCATGGGCGCACGACCGCAAGGCCCGGGTTCCATTGGTCGTCGTCATCACGATGGTCTTGGCGCGCACCCGCTCGGCAGTGAATTCGCGCGGCGAGTTGCCGAGATCGAATTCGGCGCCGCCCGTGAGAGCGCTCCCTATCCTCAGCCCGTCGCGTTCCCCTGCGAGAAGCACCTCGGGCGCGCGCGCGCGCCAGGCGAGGGCTTCCCCGATCTCGCTCACGGGGACGATGGCCGCGGCGCCGTTATCGAGCGCCGTCACCATCGAGGAAGTCGCCCGCAACACGTCGAACACGACGCAGGTCGTTGCGCTCAAATCCCTGCCAGCCAGTGCGGAGAATTCTGCCGGCGAGAACAGCACGTCGAGCGATTTGGCGGAGTCGGTTATCTGCGTCACCATTAGGCCGAAGGCGCGCGCGACTTCAATGTCCGGCCTGGTCCGGGCGAATCACGCTAACGCGGGCGGCATCATCCTCGGCTGCCGCGATGCGCAAGGCGTACCCCGGTCCTGGGGCCCCGCATACGCAAGTCATGCCGTTTCCTTCGTCTGCAGTTGCCGGTGGTCTCAGGGCAGAAGAATGATCTTTCCCACATGCCCTGCGGCCTCCATCAGCCTGTGCGCATCCGCAGCCTGTTTGAGCGGGAAGGTCCTATCGATGCTCGGCTTGATCTCCCCGGCCTCGATCTTCGGCCATACCCTCTCCTTGAGCTGCCTCGCGATTTCCGCCTTGTAGGCGTCGGGGCGACTGCGCAGGGTGGAGCCGGTATAGACCAGTCGTTTGAGCATGATCGGCATCAGATTGATCTCGACCTTGGAACCCAGGTTGAATGCCAGTTGAAGTATTCGGCCATCGGGCGCCGCCGCCTTGATATTGCGTTCGATGTAATCACCGCCGACGATGTCCAGGATCACATTGGCGCCATTGGCTTCGTTCCGGATAACCTCGACGAAGTCTTCCTCCCTGTAGTCGATTACCCGGTCGGCGCCGAATTTCTTGCAGGCCTCGCAGCGCGCGGACGGGCTGTCTGTCGCAAACACGCGCGCGCCGAAAGCCTTGGCGAGTTGGATCGCAGTCGTTCCCAGACCTCCCGCGCCGCCGTGGACGAGCAAGGTTTCCCCTGCTTTCAGCCCCGCGCCCATGAAAACATTGCTCCATATCGTGAAAAAAGACTCGGGTATGCCTGCGGCTTCGACCATGCTCAATCCTTTCGGTATCGGCATGCAATGCGGCGCCAGTACTGCGCAGTATTCGGCATACCCCCCTCCGTTGGTAAGCGCACAGACTTCGTCTCCCGGCGACCAGTCCTTGACATTGCCGCCGACGGCAGCAACGGTGCCGGCAATCTCCAGTCCAAGGAGATCGGAGGCGCCCTTCGGGGGTGGATACAGGCCTTTGCGCTGAACGATATCCGGCCCGTTGACGCCGGCAGCGGCTACGCGAATCAATACTTCTTCCGATTTCGGCTGCGGTACCGACCTGGTTGCGCTGGCGAGAACTTCCGGACCGCCCGGTTGTGCGATCTCGATGACCGTCATCGATTCGGGTATGTCTACTGGCATGTCATGTCTTCCTCTTTGGCGATTTGCATCAAGCCTGAACTGGCCGGTTGTTGGAGAGGGAATTCTACTCGTGATCGGGCGGCGCAGATCGAGCAGGCGCTCTAGAAGATCGAGCACCTGGAAGGCGTCACGGACATTGCCGACGTCATCAAGGCCGCCAATATCAAGAGCAACGACGGAAAACGCGTCTTCAGTCGAGTCTGATGTTTGAAGCCTTGACGATCTTCGCGATCCGAGCCGTGTCGGCCTGCATGAGTGCGGCGAGCTGATCGGGCGTCGAAATGAACGGCGTCAATTCTTGCGCCTCGAACTTTTCGTGGATTTCGGGCGACGCCAGGGCCTTGGCGATCTCGCGCGACAAGACCTCGATAACCGGCTTTGGAGTGCGGCCGGGGGCAACAACCCCCAGGCGAGACTGCAATTCGAAGTCGCGCATACCAGCCTCGGCAAAAGTGGGCACCTGGAGCAATTTCGCTGAGCGTGTATCGCCGGTAATCGCGAGCCCTCTGAGCTTGCCGCCCTTGATGTACGGTATCGCGGAAGAGACGATGGCAAAGTGCATCTGCACCCGACCGCCAACGAGATCGACGAAGGCTGGACCGGCTCCCTTGTAAGGGACGTGCTGCGTTTTGATCCCAGCCATCATATTGAACAATTCGCCGGCCAGATGACCCAGATTCCCAGTGCCCGCCGACGCGTAATTGAGCTCACCCGGCTTGGATTTGGCCAGAGCAATCAGCTCCATGAGGTCATTCGCCCGTACGTTCGGATGCACCACCAGGACGAACTCGCTCTTCGTAAGCGTTGCCACCGGGGCGAAATCCTTGACGCTGTCATAGGGAAGGTCGCGCATCAAAATGGAGTTGATGAGGTGGGTGCTGAACGCGAGCAGCAGTATCGTATAGCCATCCGGCGGGGCTTTCGCCACGGCATCGGTGCCAATGACGGTGCTGCCGCCCGGCCGGTTATCGACGACCACTTGCTGACCCCAGCTCGCTGACAGCTTTTGACCGACGAGGCGGGCAACTAGGTCGGTGCTGCCTCCCGGCGGGAACGGAACGACGAAACGTATCGGTTTGGCAGGGAAAGTCTGTTGGGCTAGAGCCGGCGCATGCGAAAACGCGAACGCGACCACGATCGCCGCAAGTCGAAAGAAAAGTTTCATCACATGTCCTCCAAGCTGCATATGAGTGTTAGTCGAGCCTGATGTCGGCGGCTTAAGGAAACTCTGCAAAAGGGGCCCATGGCCCCCTTTGCCAATCCCCCCATCTCAGTGAAAAACCTCGGTCGAGAAACCGTCGACCGAGGTTTTTCAGAGGCTACTTAAATGACGGCCGCAATGCTCAAGCGCATCGCCTTTCTTCTATCGGGACTCGATGCCGATATTGCCACGAAATAACATCACTGAATAGCGGGCAAGAACGATAGCCAGAATGCAAAGTAGAGCTATAACATGCCTCTTGGACTTATACTGGCGTCTTGAATGCGGCTCAAGTGCTTTGCCGCCAGCATGAGCGCTGGCACCGCATGGCGCAATGCGGTTTTGCTGGCAAACAAGGGTGAGATCATGGATCTGCCACTTTCCGGGACGGTCGTGCTCGACCTGTCCCAGATCTACAACGGGCCTTACGCGACATTCCTGATGGCAGCGAGCGGCGCGGACGTCATCAAGATCGAACCCCCAGACGGAGAACATTTGCGCCGGCGCACCACTGTGGCGCGCAATCCGATCCTGCCCTACGCGATGCTCAACGCGGGCAAGCGCTCCTTGCGCCTGGACCTGAAGCAACCCGCCGGGCGCGACGTCCTGCTGCGCCTCGCGGACAGCGCCGACGTGCTGGTGGAGAATTTCGTCCCTGGCGTGATGGACAAGCTGGGTGTGGGCGCGGCCGTGGTGCGCGCGCGCAATCCGCGCCTGGTCTACGCATCATCGTCGGGCTATGGCGCCAACGGACCTTACCGTGACTATCCGGCCATGGATCTAACCGCGCAGGCGATGAGCGGCATCATGAGCGTCACGGGCCATCCGGGCGAGCCGCCGCTCAAGGCGGGGCCGGCGCTGTGCGACTTCAATGCCGGGGTGCACCTGTACGGCGCCATCGTCACGGCGCTGCTGCAGCGCGCGCGCACCGGCCGCGGCTGCGCGGTCGAAGTCTCGATGCTGGAGGCCTCCTATTTCACGCTCGCTTCCAACCTCGGCATGATCCACGCCGAGCCGGACCGGCCCTACGCGCGCACGGGCAATCGGCACGGCGGTCTCACGCTTTGTCCCTATAACGTGTATCCCGCAAAGGACGGTCACATCGCCATCATCGTCAATCATGAAGGGCACTGGAAATCGCTGCTCACCGCACTCGGTCAGGACGCACTGATCGACGATGCGCGCTATTCCAGCATGCAGAAACGCGCGAGCCGCATGGACGAGGTCGACGGCCTGATAAGCAGCTGGACCCGCGTGCTCGCGCGCGACGAGCTATTCACGCGTCTCGTCGCACGACGCGTGCCCTGCGCGCCGGTGCGCGATCTCGTGGAGGTTATGCACGATGCGCATCTGCACGCGCGCGGCGCGCTGCGCTGGGTCGAGCACCCCGGGTTGGGCCGTATCGCAGCGCCAGCAAGTCCGCTGCGCTTCGACGGCCAGGCGCTGCTGCCTGATCCGCCCAGCGTGCCGCTTGGCACGCATAGCCGCGAGATTCTGCGTGAAAAGCTCGATCTAGGCGAAGCCGATCTTGACGCTTTGGCTGCAGCGGGCGTGATTTGATCGCATCTGTGAAGCCGGGGTGGGCGTAGTGAAATAACGCCGTTCAAAGAGAGGAGTTTTCCCGATGGCGATCATCGATTCCCAAGTCCACGCCTATGAGGCGAACACGCCGAAACGGCCCTGGCACAATGTACCGAATTGGCCCGATCACGTCACGGGTGACGAGATGGTGGCGGCGATGGACAAGGTCGGCGTCGAC
>Ga0209514_10002445_pt1 | contig 28681 bp, 20 predicted proteins | sample Subgrocontami58m_FD_187452 | JGI IMG/M metagenome (GOLD analysis project Ga0209514, IMG submission 187452) | Subsurface groundwater microbial communities from S. Glens Falls, New York, USA - GMW37 contaminated, 5.8 m (SPAdes) (version 3) | ecosystem: Environmental > Aquatic > Deep subsurface >...
TTCGTTGAGCTCGCTGATGGGACAACTGAAATGCTGCCAAGTGCCAAAGGTGTCGACGAATTTAATGTCGACCATCTTGGCCCCGCTCTTCTTGGCCATGTCGAGAACTTGCTTGGGGTTGCTCATGTTTTCTATGTTCCTAGGATTGATTTTTCTATTGGAAGAAATTCGCCAGGGCGCCTGCAGCGGTCGGAGCTTCCAACCGGAGGAACCCCAGCGAAAATTTTAGCCGTGATAACCCTCTTCCCCGTGTTCCACGAGATCGAGTCCGACCGTTTCGATGTCTTCACTGACGCGGAGGCCAAGAACAGCCTTCACAATCAGTCCAATGATAGCTGTGCCGACCACCGCCAGCAGCAGCGTGAGAACGATTGCTTTGAGTTGCTCAAGCCACAGCGTATGTCGAACTATGGCCGCGAGGTTCGTGTTGAGATTCGGATTAGCGACCGGCGTGGCCAGCACGCCCGTTAAGAATGCTCCAAGCGTTCCGCCCACGGCATGGACACCGAAAGTGTCCAAGGCGTCGTCGTAGCCAAGCCAGCCTTTCAATTTGTAGCAAGCGAAGAAAGGAATGAGGCCTGCGGCGATGCCGATGATGACGGCGCCTTTGGGCGAAACAAATCCGCAAGCAGGGGTGATGACAACTAGCCCCGCCACTGCGCCCGAGCAATAACCCAGGATGCTCGGTTTTCTTTTGATGATGTATTCCATCATCGCCCAAACGAATGACGCGACAGCGGTCGCAAGGGTCGTGGTGGTGAAAGCGTTGGCGGCGATGCCATCGGCTGCGACGGCGCTGCCCGCGTTAAACCCGTACCAACCGACCCAGAGCATGCCGGTGCCGACCATGCAGAGAACCATGCTGTGCGGCGGCATCGGTTCGCGGCCGAAGCCGAGCCGTTTGCCGAGAAGAATGCAGAGGATCAGCGCCGACCAACCGGAAGACATGTGCACCACCGTGCCGCCGGCGAAATCGATCGCTTTGATGGTGGCATTCGCATTCCAAACGCCGTTCATCAGGCCGTCCACGCCCCAAACCATGTGCGCGAGCGGAAAATAGACGACAAACATCCAGAGCGTCACGAACACAAGAATAGCGGAATATTTCATGCGTTCGGCGATTGCTCCAACGATGAGCGCCGGGGTGATGATAGCGAACATCATTTGATACATGGCAAATACGTTGTGCGAAACCCACCCGCCGTAATCTGTATTGGGAGAGTTGTCGACCCCTTTGAGGAACGCCCAATCGAGTCCACCCAGGAACTTCGAGCCCGAGTGAAACACCAAACTATATCCGCAAATGTACCAAAGGATGGTAACGAGCCCGGTAATCCCGAGGCATTGCGCGAGGACGGAAAGAACATTCTTTTTCCGAACGAGGCCGCCATAGAAGAGGGCGAGGCCAGGCAGAGTCATGAACAAAACCAAGGCCGCGGAAGTCATCATCCAGCCATTGTGCCCCGGGCCTGGACCGCTGATGTTCGAGGGAGCATTGGTGCCGCGCGCGCCGTTGTTGATGTAGGCTTCCAAGTCAGCCACCCGGTCTTCGATGGTTAGCTTCTTCTCGGGAGGCGCTGCCTCGGCCGCTCTCGAAACCCCCGGAGCAATCAGGCCGGCGAGCAAAACAAGGAAAAGTAAGAATCGTTTCATAGTGCCATGTTTTCGGGTTGATGAGTGACCGCCTAGACGGCTTGTTCGCCTTTCTCCTCGGTGCGAATTCGGATCGCTTCTTCGACATCCGAGACGAAGATTTTTCCATCGCCGATCTTGCCGGTTTTCGCTGACTTGACGATGGCTGCTGTGGCTGCATCCACTTGGCCATCCGGAAGGACCAATTCGATTTTTATCTTGGGTAGAAAATCAACCGTGTATTCGCTTCCCCGGTAAATTTCGGTGTGCCCCTTTTGACGGCCGAAGCCCTTCACTTCAGTGACCGTCATTCCCTCGATGCCGATCTCTCCGAGCGCGTCTTTGACCTCTTCTAACTTGAACGGTTTTATGATGGCTTCGACTTTCTTCATAATGTATTGGGCTATTTCCTAGCCATGAAATGCATGGGCTTCCCTCTTCGAGCGGGGAGTTGACTCACGAACGCTGCTACGGCCTTAGCAACCGAAATGCCATGAAACGATTAACCCAGGGAATGCGCGTGGAGACACCGGGAATCGCAGGCAGTTTCGAAAGAATTTTCTTTTTGTCGAAGCCGGACGAACACCTGTAAAATTGTCGCTTTTTGCTCAACAAAGAAGTTTTTCGCCACGCCTAGCCATCGTGAACCTGCTCTCGTAGCGCAGGCTTCCTCCTCCTGCGCGGAAGCTCATCAGGCGTGGATCAGTAGTTGGATGTTCTCCGGCAAATGCCGGACCACTTCCAAGACGACGTTCCCGCGCAAAATGCTTGTCAGAGCACGACGATGCGAGGCCCCCAGCATGAGGATATCGACGCCGAGCGTGGCGGAAAGGTCCAGGATAATCGAAACAGGATCATCGCTGACGGCGTAGAGCGGGATGACAGGAACGTTGTTTCTCTTTGCCAGTTCGAGCATGCCGTACATGATGGCTGAAGCTCTTGCGTCATCCTGCCATCGAGGTTTTTCTGGCTTCTCGAGCTGACCGGGAAAAGCCACCGCGACTTCTTTAACGTAGAGAACGTAAAGCGTTCCTTGTCGAAGACGGGCCTCCTCGAGCGCAAACCCCAGAACCGGCGTGATGCCGCGCGCTGCCACCATGATGGTTTGCCCCCCGTTCATTTGAAATCGGAAATCCGGCAGCGACTCCGGATCGACGTGTGCCGCGACCTCTTCGCTCACAATGACCGTTCGGAAACCGGCGCGGCGTTGCGCCCAACTGCGCAGCGCAAACCCGCCGCCCAGCACGCAAACGACAAAGAACAGCGCACTGGGTTTCGTTTGTGCGATAGTAAACTCGACCGCGAGCAAGACCGACGAGGTCAGCCCCATCAAACCCCGTTCCAATCTCGTGAGCGGCAATTTCGAATTTAAGGTGCACGAACCTAGATTTACCGTGATCGCTCCGACAACCCCGATCGCGTAGAGGCCCGACAAAGCATCGATGTCACGCGCGACCGAAACAACAATGATCGGGACGGCAGTGGCGATGACGAGCGGCACCCAAGGAACTCCGTGCGAATTGAGCTTCGTAAAGACCCTCGGCATTTCGCCGTCCCCCGCCATCAAATAAAAGATTCCAATTAACGCGGCGACCGCTGTGTTGACCGCGCTGAGAAGCAACAACCCGACAACAATCCCTACAATCAAGCCCACAACATTCCCAGCGGGCGGGCCAAGAACCAGGTTGCCGTAGGTTTCACCCAAAAACCGGAGCATATCCTCATAGCGCGCTCTCATGGCGGGCGCGTATTCCTGCGGAAGAGAAAGCATCGCCCAACCGAGCAGGGCAGTCCCGAGCACGACCTCGACCGCGACCACCAGGATCGCTTTTAATGACGTGCGATGGACGCTTGGCCCCTCGGCGGAACCGCCCGGATCAGCTTTTAGAACTCCGGTCAGGTTCGCGATCGATTCAACTCCGCTCAAAGCCAGGATCACCCCCACAAACGCGACCCAGTTCTTCTTGAAGCTGGTATGCGACGGCTCCAAGTGCACCGTCGTCATGTACGGGGCACTAAGACCAATCACGATGACGACAACGATCACCATCGGCACCGCCAGCGACATCGCGAAACTGCCGCTGTGCTTCGGACCGAAATAATTCAAAACCCCCACCGCGATGATCAAGCCGATGGTCGCCTCGACCGCGTACGATTTGTTCACTCCGAAATAGTCCATGGCGTTGCGGCCGCTCAGGGCCTCCGTCACCACGAGATCCGCGACCAGCAGCAACGCGCCCATGACCGCGAGGAAACGGCTTTGGCTTCGTGCCGAGGAATAAACACCACCCCCGTCCGGATAATATTTGCAGACGGTGATGTAATTGAGCCCGACAATCGCGGTCAGGGCGCAAACTGCCAGGATGATTGGAAGCGAGGCGTAACCGGCCGCAAGAAACGCCAGGCCGATGACGTACGCTTTGCTCGTTCCCCAGTCGCCATAAAGCAAGGCGGCAGCCCTCTTCCAATCGACGTTGCGGGGCCGATGGACAGCGAAATTAGCCATGACTTGGCCGTAACTGGCCTACGCTCCTTGAGGTCTGCTCGTCGTGTCTTCCAGACCGCGGCGTTGTGCTCTTGTGAAATCCATTGCCTACCTCCGAGCGGACATTTAACCCGTTGAAGCCCTTCCCGAGAATCCCTTGCATCGTGCAAAAACTTACGGTTGGTTCGCTAAAGTTCAAAGCGCAAAGTTCAGCGGCCCAAGGGGGCATGTGCCGGGAGCGGCTCTGAAACGGTTCGCACCCATCTCCGGTTGAACAGTTTGACCGCGTTGGAAATGAGGGTTGAACGCCAGCAGGGGAGAGCCCTCCTCGGCTTGATGTTCATCAAAAAAAGCGGAGCGATCAGCGAAAGAGGCGAGATCCGTCTTGCAACTAAGTCTCAATTAAATTACGGTTTGCCCCCATGAATGAAAAGATGCGGTTGGCTCTCGGCGCGCCTCACTGCTGCCCGAACCCAGCTCTTTGCCCGCTGAACAAAGTCCGAGCCGGGACTTGTGTTCGAATCAAAGAATTGGCCGCCACTCCCGCTCTAAACCATCGCCTTCGGGAGATGGGGCTGTTTGAGGATCAACAATTAAAACTCGTCACCCAGGACGACCACGTGATCTGCCAGATTTGCAACGCGCGGCTTGGCATCAGCCAGAGGCTTGCGGCTTCAATTTGGGTGGAACCGGTCGGGGCGGTCGCGGCGTAGCCATGTCCGCCGCTCTTCAACCGCTGACATCGCTGGCGATCGGCGCCACCGCCACGGTCAGTCAGATCAAAGTTCCAGCCCAGAATCGATCACGTTTGATGGAGATGGGCCTGCTGGTCGGAACGCAGATCGAATTGGTCCGTTTCGCGCCGTTGGGTGATCCGGTTGAAATTAAAGTGCGCGGATATCATCTGACGCTCCGGAAACATGAAGCCGAGCAGATCTTGGTGACCCAGCAGCCGGACAAATAGATCGTTGCTTTTATGCTGGTTGCTTCCGAAAAAGTGCTTCCCCATTCAGAACCGTTAACCGCTTGCGTCGCGCTGACGGGAAATCCGAATTGCGGAAAGACGACCATTTTTAACGCACTGACAGGCCTCCGTGCGAAGGTTGGCAACTATGCCGGGGTCACAGTCGAAAGGAAGGAAGGCAAAATCTTGGGGGCGCCCGCTGCGGCCCAGATCACTCTGCTCGATTTGCCGGGGACCTACAGTCTCAGCCCAAAGTCACTCGACGAGGAAATCTCGCGTGACGTGCTGCTGAACCGATTGCCTGAAGTGCCCGCGCCGACGTTGGTTGTTGTGATCGTCGACGCCTCGAACCTCGAGCGCAATCTTTACTACGCCACGCAAGTGATTGAGTTGGGCTACTCCACTCTGATTGCACTCAACATGATGGATGTCGCGGAACAGATGGGGCGTCAGATTGATTCCGGGAAATTGGCGGCGGCCTTGGGAGTTCCAGTGGTTCCAGTAGTGGCCCGGACGGGAAAAGGGATTCCGGAGTTGCGCGCAAAAATACTCGAATTGGCCGCACACAGAACCAACGGAGCGCCTCCACGGTGCTTTTCTGAATTTGGCCCCGCGTTTTCCGCCGAGCTCCAAAAACTGGCCACGCTCCTGAAACAAGAAACTAGAGTGGTGGCTAGTCGGGCCGAGGCGCTGCTGCTGCTCACTGACGATGGCTTCAAAAACCTTCCCGGCCGATATTCACCGGAGATCATCGAGACAGTGACGGGTGCCCGGCAACGGCTGGAACGTGCAGGTGAAGATTGGCAAATGGCGCCGATCGAAGCCCGCTATGCGCAGGTCGGCCGAATTCATTCAGCGATTTCGAGCGAGAACATCGCTCCAGCCGAGACGCTGAGCGACCGTTTGGATCGCATTGTGACGGATCGGTTCTGGGGTGTGTTGGTGTTTCTCGGAATCATGGCGGCGATGTTCGAAAGCATCTTTAGCCTGGCACAATTTCCGATGGACTGGGTGCAGAACGGAGTGCTCTGGTTCGGGCAATCGGTCGGCCGGCTGATTCCGCCTGGTGATTTGCACAGCTTGCTGATCGACGGGGTAATCGCTGGCGTCGGCTCGGTGGTGGTGTTTCTTCCGCAAATCTGTTTGCTCTTTTTATTTATCGGATTGCTCGAAGACACCGGTTACATGGCGCGGGCGGCCTTTTTGATGGACCGGTTGATGAGCAAAGTCGGTTTGCACGGCAAAAGCTTCATTCCGATGTTGAGTTCCTTCGCCTGTGCCATTCCTGGGATTATGGCGACTCGCACCATCGAGACTCCTAAAGACCGCTTGGTGACAATTCTTGTCTCCCCCTTAATGAGTTGTTCCGCGCGGCTGCCGGTTTACACCTTGCTCATTGCTGCGTGCATTCCGCATCGGCGGGTGCTTGGGATTCTTAATTTGCCCGGGCTGACCATGTTCGCGATGTATCTGCTCGGAATTGTGGTGGCGCTGCTGATGGCCTGGCTTTTCAAGAAAACATTGCTCCGAGGCGAAACCCCGTTGCTGATCATGGAACTGCCGCCGTATCGGCTGCCGGTGTTGACGGTCGTTCTGCGCCACATGTGGGATCGATCCAAATTATTTTTGCGGCGCGCTGGGACCGTGATTCTCGGAATCAGTATTCTCCTTTGGTTTTTGGCGACTTACCCACGCGACGTAACGACGCAACAACGCTTTTCTGAAAGCCGCCAGGCGCTTCAAACGCAAGCCGCCCGTGCGACGGTGGGTGAAAAGGAAGCAATTTCGAAGCAGCTCACCGCGCTGGAAAAAGATGAGGCTGGGGAACGGTTGCGTCAAAGCTTCGCCGGACGGTTCGGCAAGACCGTCGAACCATTGATCGCTCCACTCGGATTCGATTGGAAGATCGGCATCGGCTTGGTCGCATCGTTCGCGGCGCGGGAAGTTTTCGTGAGCACCATGTCGACGGTCTACAACGTGGGTGGCGCCGAAACGTCAGATGAAGGGGTGGAAAGTTTGGCGCAAACCCTCCGAACGCAAACGCGGCCTGACGGGACAAAGCTTTACACGCCGCTGCTTGGAATCACGTTGATGGTTTTTTACGTGTTCGCGTTGCAGTGCATGAGCACGCTGGCGGTGGTGCGCCGGGAAACGAACGGCTGGAAATGGCCGTTGTTCCAATGGGCTTACATGGGAGGCTTAGCCTGGGGTTTGGCCTTTCTGACATATCACGCCGGCCGGTGGCTCGGGTGGCAGTAAGAATCGCAGTTTGAAATTAGTTCCAGCTTGCGGCAGACTCACCTCGAAGGCCGGGCTACGACCCGGTTTCTTTTTTTAGGGTTAGGTTAAAAATACAAATTGGAGCGGGGCGGTGTCTTTATTGATGATGGCGGATCCAGAATCACACCCGGATTTGACTTGGTGCCGGCGGCTTTACGAAGCCAAGGCGGCGGAGTTGATCCTGTACGGACGGGCGCTCGGTTTAAGCCACAGTGAATCCGAGGACGTGCTGCAGGAAACGTTTTTGGCGCTGATGCGCCGCGGGACCCTTCCAGAGCAGCCCGAGCGATACGCGCTTCGGACTTTTCGGAACAAGGCGCTCAATTACCGGAGGAGCCTTTGGCGGCGATTGGTCCGGGAGTTTGAATCCTCGCGCTGGTTTGAGCCAGCCGACGGCGAAACCGAGCTCGAGCGCGCGGCGATGCGGTTGTTGGCATCGTTGCCGGCGGAGCAACGGGAAGCCATTGTCCTGAAAATTTGGCACGGCTGCACGTTTGAAGAGGTTGCTGGGCTGCAGGGCGTGTCCCCTAACACAGCGGCCGGAAGGTACCGTTACGGATTGCAGAAACTGAAGAACTTTTTAACCGGAAAAGAATATGAACGATTTCGAACGTTGGGAGAGCCAATTACGGAATTGGAAACCACGCGGACCGTCGCCACGGCTTGAGGCGCGCTTGTTCGAGTCCGGCGCGGCGGCTTGTTCACGCGAATCATTGACGTGGGCGGAAGGGCTTGGCCGTTGGCTGATTCCCGCCATGGCTGCGTTCATCATGACGTTGGGAGTTTTCACTAGCCGCGAAAACCAGACGTACTTCGCCACGGAAGGCACGAATGCGCTGAGCATGATGGCCCTCAGCAATCCTGTTTACGCCGCGTACATTCCGGGCAAGGACCACAGCGACCAGAATCAGACGTTCGAACGCTTTCAATACACGATCGCGTCGCGGTCGAGCAACAACCCGTTCTTTCTTCACCAAAAGACGAATTCATCGGATAAGTTTTAGAGTTTGCTATGGAAAAACCAAAAACGCCGAAGCCGAAATCTCCGGCGCCCGCTCCCCCTTCCAAACCCCCTGAGAAAATCATTCCGCCGCCCGCTCCGGTGGCCCCGCCGCCGTTGTTCCGGCGGCTCGACTGGATCACTTTCGCGGTGACCACGCTGTTGGTTTTCATTGGTTATTTTCTCACGCTCTCCCCGAATTTAACCCTCGAGGATTCGGGTGAATTAGCCGTCGGCTCGTTCTATGCCGGAGTGCCGCATCCGCCGGGTTATCCGGTTTGGACGATTTACACCTGGCTATTCACGGTGCTCGTGCCGGTCTCGAACATCGCCTGGCGGGTCGCGCTTTCTTCGGCGGTGGCGGGAGCACTGGCGTGTGGAATGTTGGGGCTGCTCGTTTCGCGAGGCAGCAGCATGCTGTTGGAAGGAATTACCGGCTTCAAAGAAATCGCGCGCGAACGCGAGAACCTCATCTGTTTGGTTTCCGGCTTTGTGGCCGGCATGCTGTTAGGCTTTAACGGCTTTATGTGGAGCCAGGCCGTCATCGTCGAGGTCTACACGTTCAGCGTTCTTTCCTTCATGGTCGTCCTCTGTTTGTTGCTGCGCTGGATTTATGCCCCGCACCAGCGTCGTTACCTTTATTGGGCCTTTTTTGTTTTCGGGATCTGCATCACGAACCATCAAACCTTGATCGTCGCAGCAATGGGCATCGAAGTGGCCGTGCTCGCAGCCCAACCGAAGCTCGGGCGCGACCTGTTTTTCATGGGGAACACGCTGATTTACCTCGCCGGATTGTTCGGCAAGGCGCTCGGGTATGTCGGCGCGTTTGAGAACAACGTTCCGCTCTTTGTGGTTTACAACGTCGTGGGGATCGCTTCGTTCTTCATCGCCGTCTGGTACACGATTCCGGCCCGGGCATCTTACCGGAACAGCGCGGTCAGCATCTACTTTTCGGGCCTGGTCCTGGTCTGGTTTTTCTGGATGCTCGCCATGAATAAGGCGGACTCCAACCTCTCCAACAGCATCCAGACATTCTATCTGCTCTGCTTGTGCGGCGGCGTCGTGGCGTTGGTTTGGCACTCATGGGCCACGCAAACCTCCGACCGGATCTTCTCGCACTGGAAGCCCGTCTTAATCATGGGCGCTCTCTGGCTGCTCGGCACGGCGTTCTATTTTTACATGCCCATTGCGTCGATGACCAATCCACCGATGAACTGGGGTTACCCGCGCACGCTCGAGGGTTTCAAGCACGTGCTCACCCGCGGTCAGTACGACAAAACAAACCCGACGAACGATCCCCTGAAATTCGTTTATCAGGTCATGATGTACTTCGAAGGGGCCACCGAAGAATTCAGCTTGGTCGGACTTTCCATCGGGTTGCTCTCCTTTGTGTTTCTTCCGAGAATGCAGCGGCGCGAGAAAGCGTGGGTCGCCGGGTTGACTTCGATCTATCTATGTCTGGCGTTTCTGCTGCTGATCCTGCTCAACCCGATGACCGATCGGCAAAGCCGCGAGCAGGTCCGGGTTTTCTTCACCGCCTCGCACATTGTGATCGCGATCGCGATCGGCTACGGCTTGACCCTCATCGGCGGATTGGTCGCGACACAATATGGCCGCGCCCGCAATTGGCTGCTGTTCGGCGGCGCAGTGGCGATCGGGATCGAGCTCTTCTATTTGTTGGACACGTTTTGGACGAGCAATCTCAGCTTGTTGCGCTTCGCGGCGGTGCTCGGTTTGTGCCTGGCGCTGGCCTTCACGTTGGTCGTGCTGTTCCGCCGCGGCAACCCGCCGCTGCTCCTGCTCCTGATCCTTTTCGCGATCATTCCAGCGAGATCCATCCTGTCGAATTGGTCTGACAACGAACAGCGCGGCCATTTGTTCGGCTTTTGGTTCGGCCACGACATGTTCACGCCGCCATTTGGGGTTTATCCGGAGATGACGAAGGATGCCATTCTGTTTGGCGGAACGGATCCGGGGCGGTTCTGTCCGACTTACATGATCTTCTGCGAAAGCTTTCTTCCGCAATCGAAGAGGCTCGACCCAAATTTCGACCGGCGCGACGTTTATGTCATCACCCAAAATGCGCTGGCGGACGGAACGTACCTGCAATACATCCGCGCGCACTACCATCGGAGCGCGGAAATCGATCCGCCATTTTTCTCCGAGTTTTTTCATACGCGGATGCTACGGCCGGTCGATAATTTGTTTTTGGATTTAGGCGCCAAGATCGAAAAAGAACGGCGCGCTCGAGGCGTTTATCCGCCCAAAGAAATTTACACGCCCAGCGCCGAAGATTCGCAGGAAGCGTTCCGCGATTACATCCTGGACGCGCAACGCCGGCTTCAGCACGACCTGCAATTCCCCAACGAACCGAAGCAAATCAAGCCGGCGGAAGAAGTGCGGCCCGTGCGGTCGGCCAACGGCGAAGAAACCGTGCAAGTCTCCGGCCAAGTGGCCGTGATGGCGATCAATGCCCTGCTGACAAAAGTCATCTTCGACAAAAACCCGGATCACGAATTCTTCGTCGAGGAAAGTTTTCCGCTCGATTGGATGTTTCCCTATCTGACGCCTTACGGAATCATCATGAAAATCAATCGGCAACCGGTGAACGAGATTACGGATGACATGACGCGTAAGGACCATGAGTTTTGGAGCCGGTACTCCGAGCGCCTCATCGGCAACTGGATTACTTATGACACGCCGGTCAAGGAGATTTGCGCATTCGCGGAACGGACATTTTTGCACCGCGACCTGAGTGGATTCAAAGGGAACCCTAAATTCGTTCGAGATGACGTCGCCCAAAAGTCGTTTTCGAAATTGCGCAGCGCCATCGGCGGCCTGTACGTCTGGCACATTGCCAACGCCAAGACGCTGCCGGACCAGCAGCGGATGATCAAGGAAGCGGATTTCGCGCTGCGCCAATCGTTCGCGTTCTGCCCTTATAGCCCGGAAGCGGTTTTCAAATATGCCAGTTTGCTCGCGACGATCGGGCGGTTCGAAGATGCCGAGGCGATCGTCAACACCAGTTTGAAGTTCGATTCGCAGAACTCGAACCTGCACAACCTGGCGGATCAGTTGCGCTACATGAAAGAAAACCAAACGCGTCTGGCCTTGCCTCCGCCGCAGGAACAACCAGCCGGGACCACGCAGGCTGTGGCGGCATCGACGAATTTAGCCGGAACCGTCAATCTGATCGCTGCGCAGATTCAAGAAAAGCATACCAATGAAGCGATCCAATTGATCGATCAGGTCCTGTCGAACGCCCAGGCAGATGCTTCAGCGTTGCTGCCGGTCGCGCAATATTCGCTCGCGCTGGGGGATCGAGCCAGGCTCTCGCTCGCGATCGAACGGCTGCGTCAACAAATCGCGCCTTTGGAGCAGCAGCTTAAAACGCAGCAGACGAATGCTTCGCTGGCCTTTCAGCTCGTGTCGATTTATCTGGTCACTCAGCACACGAAAGAAGCTGAAGAATTGCTCGATCGGGTCATGTCACAACCGGGGTTGGACGCGCGGGTATTGCTTTCCGCCGCGCAGGCCTACGCGCAAATTCAGCGCTGGCCCAAGCTCGAGTCGACCCTTCTCAAACTTACGGAGCTGATGCCGAGCGCGCCGGAAGCGTGGTACGATCTGGCCACTGTGCAAGCCTCGCTCGGAAAAAATGCGGCAGCGATTGCGTCACTGAAGAAAGCGATCGATCTAAATCAAACCCAACGCAAATCACAACCGTCCGCCAAGGATTTTCGGGAGCTGGCCCGGCAAGAGCCGCGGTTCGCTCCATTCGGAACGAACGCCGAGTTTCAAAAGATGGTTGGGAAATGAGCCGCTAAAAGTGGGCGCTGGATGTTAATCCCTGGGTTCGTAATTAAACGGCTCACCAACGCTGCACTGCCACTGAATTAAGGAATGCACCTGGGTGGTCCTCCCCCTCTCCTCCGCGGGTGGAGGAGAGGGCTGGGGAGAGGAGGCCGATTTTCGTGGGATTCCCCTCTCCTCAAGCCAAACTGCCTCGAGCAAAATCCGAAGTTATTTTTGAACAGACCCTTACGGCTGCAGAACGATTCGATAGAACCTCTGAGTGGCTGCGGTTGCATCGGTGATCGTCAGCACGTTCCCAGTTGCTGTGGCAAAGTCCTGAACCGTTGTCCACGCCGGACTCAACAACCTTTCTGTTGCCTCGACACGATAACTCTTCCCACTAACCGAATTAAAAGTAATCCGGATTCCGCCGCCCATTCGATCGATTCCGGTAATCCGGAAAACGCTGCTCGGGTCGCGTGGATTTGTTCCCGAACGGAATTCTTCGAGATTCGTTTGGCCGTCGCTGTCCGAATCGATATTCGCGTCGGCCGGCGATTGAGGATCTAAACCGTAAGCAATTTCGAAATTGTCGGGCAACCCATCGCCATCGGAATCTCTCACGGTCACGAGTCTGGCGATGTTCGAATAATCCGAATTACACAGATCAGTCACCGCCGCAACCCGAAATGAATTGGTGGTTCCGGTGGCTGGCAATGGGAAAACCACCGCCGTGCTCGCCGGCGGAAGATTTGTCGCAAGGAAAAAGGCGCCGCCGTCAGTCTGCTGTTCGATCGCCAAACGGAGCAATGTGACGCCGGCATCCGCTGGAACGACTGGCGCGTTCCAGGCCAAGCGGAGATCTGCGCCTGACGGCAGCGATTCTACGGTGAGAGAGGAGGGCGGGGAAATCGGACAAACGCCAACAATGATTTCGCCGCTAGGAAGGCGGATTTGTCCCGTATAAACCTGGAGCTTGCCTTCGTTCAGCCAGGAAATTCCGACTAGTGTTGTCTCACCGCTGGAATTGGATTTGCGGAGAAGGCCGGTAGACTCGTTATGAATCACGGGCTGGGGATTGCCGCAACAGGCAACGACTCGCGCATTATTTTTCACATGAAACGACCCGCTATTGTCGATCTGGGCCCCCGCAGTGACAATGATATCGCCGGGATCAGTCCAGAGGATTTTGCCGCGATTGTTTAAAACGCCTCTGTCGACGGTCTTACTTGCGGCGCCATTGATCGAAAGCGTGGCTTCCGGTTGAATCGTCACCTCGGCCGAATTCGTTCCCCCCGACCAGACGAAATTCCCTGGTCCAGCAAAGCTTGCCGTGCCTCGCAAGTCGCTGCTGGCAGTAAACTCGACCGTGGAATTTGTCTGAACGGCAATCGTCCCCTCTAACTGCAACGGTGAAAGCACCTGGACAAGGCCGTTGCCAGCAATCTCGCTCCCATCCCGGAGCGAATGCGTCTGGCCACTGAGCGCCAGCGCGCCGGAATCAATCTCGATGCGGCCGGCGTTGTCGAAAACCCATTCATTAAAACTGGTCAGGCCTGTCGAATCCGTTTTCCGGAAGGCGCCGCCGTGCAGATTTCTGAATATCGCGACTGGATAACTGCAGCAGAACGTCACGGCCGAATCGTTGTGCGCTTCGAAGATTCCCACGTTGCGAAATTCCGCGCCCGCATTTCCGAACAACCGGCCCGCGTTTGTCCACACGGTTGTTCCTTCGTTCACGATCAATCCACCCGTGAGACTTTTCTCTGCATTTCCGGCAATGGCCAATTGAGCAGTGGAAGTGATGTTGACCCGCAGTCGGATGGTGCCGCCTTGCCAGTTCATCGCCTCGACGATCGTTAAGGCCCCGCCGCCATTGAGAGTTCCATTGATGAGGGTAAGCGCGCTGACCACGGCGTCATTCGTCAGAATCACGGTGCCGGGAGTGTTCACTTGGACGACATCCGAGAGCGACGGAACACCGTTTGGATTCCAGTTCTTCGCGTTGGACCAATCCGACGAAACTGCGCCGATCCAAGATCGGGTCACTCCGTAGCTGCAAACAGCGGAGAGGATCCAGCAGATCACCAGAATGCGGGGGGCGAGACGAGCGACTTTCTTTTTCAACGCGTAGCGAGATTGCCAAAGCCGTGCCGAACGGTCAATGGGAGTACTCGCAGTTGCGATTCGCGCAAAACCGGTTAAAATCTGTTGACGCGTCGGGGTCGCATTTGTAAATTCCCACGCCCTGGGTTCCAAAGTAGCTCAATGGTAGAGCAATCGGCTGTTAACCGATCGGTTGTAGGTTCGAGTCCTACCTTTGGAGCCAATTTCGATCCACATCCCGAACTTCTTGGTTCATCCTCAAAAGTCCCATCTCCACAAATGGCTGCGCGTTTGCGGACCTCCTCAGCGCCCCCGATGCGTCCTATGCAAACAACGGCGCGATTAAAATCCTTCGGGAGGTGATGCTGCTGCTCCTGGCTGTGGCCTGAATGTTCGTCACTCTCGTGTTTCTCGCCCATAAGAATCTTACTCATCGCAGATGCACGAATACTCCGGACGCTTGCACTCGCCGCAGGCATGAAGGTCGAGCTTAAAGCGAAAGTTTTGTGGCTTGGCGTCCGGGGATTGCCTGAACAGCACGACGACATTGTAGCCGTCGTCCTCCGACAGCCTGGTCCTGCTGACGAGTGAATCGCCCTTCTTCTGGAATTCGATCTTCTCTTTGCCGGCTTTGGCTTCGGCGATGACCGTGACGGTTTGGTTCGCGGCGGGAACCCGCTTTCCAGCCGTGTCGTAGAAGTTAATGGAAACAGATTTATCCTTCTCGACAAGGAACTCCGCTTTCGGGTCTGTCTTTTCGAGGTAACGTCCGCCGCCAGGTCCGCCAAGGTGTTTTTTGTCGGCGGCGTTCAACGTGATCAGGCCGGCGCAGAGCAAGCCCGTGATGGTAAGCAATTTCGATTTCAAGTGTTCGGTTCAGTGTTGGCCCGTGTTGTCGGTTCGGATGCCGCGACGGTCGTTGTGCCGCGGTTTCCCTCGATCCACTCATAAAGGACAGGCAACAAAACGAGGGTAAGGAAAGTGGATGTAATGATGCCGCCGATGACAACGGTCGCGAGCGGGCGTTGCACCTCCGCCCCAGAGCCACTCGCAATGGCCATCGGCACGAAGCCGAGGGCCGCCACAAAAGCGGTCATCAGCACCGGCCGAAGCCGGGTGAGCGAACCTTCCTTGACGGCATCGTGAACTGCACCGCCGCGCTCGCGGAGCAGGTTGAAATAGGTAATCATCATCAGGCCGTTCAGGACGGCGACGCCGGAGAGGGCAATGAAACCCACACCTGCGGAAATTGTGAAAGGCATTCCACGCAACCACAACGCCACGATGCCGCCGGTGACGGCGAGCGGAATCCCGGTGTAAACGAGCAGCACTTGCCGCACGCTGCCGAGCGCAAAGAAAATGAGAACGAAGATGAGCGCGAGCGCCACAGGCACGACGACGATGAGGCGCTGCCGCGCTTCGACCAGGTTGCGGAACTGGCCGCCAAATTCGAAGAAGTAACCGTTCGGGAATTTCACCCGTTCCTGAATCTTTGCCGTGGCCTCCCGAACGAAACTCTCGGTGTCGCGTCCGCGAACGTTAACAAGGATGGCCGCGCGGCGCTGCGTGTTCTCGCGGGCAATCACGGCGACTTGCTCGACGACCTTGATGCTCGCGACGCGCCCAAGTGTGAGCAGCCCTCCTTCATCGGCGCGCAGCGGCAAACGTTTCATTGCTTCCACGTCCGCGCGCAGCGGCTCAGCGAGGCGCACGATGACTGGAAAGCGGCGGTTGCCTTCGATGATCGTGCCGACCTGCGTGCCGGCGAGCGCTGTTTCGACGACCTTGTTCACGTCTTCAGCGTGAATGTTGTAACGACGCAGCGCGTCCCAATCCGGCGTGATTTCGAGCATAGGCACGCGGCCGATTGCATCAAACTCACTTTCTCCGCCGCCGGGAATTCCCTGCAACACGGCGCGCACTTCCCCGGCCAGATGTTCCAGTTCCTCAAAGCTGTCACCGTAGATTTTGCAAATGAGGTCAGCGCGGGCGCCGGCCATGATTTCGTTGAAGCGCATTTGAATAGGCTGCGAGATGAGATAGGCCTGTCCCGGCGCCTTCCCGGTGAGGGTGCGTCGCATGAGTTCCGCCAGTTCTTCCTTCGAAATGACATGGCCATCCACCTTGCGCCATTGTTCGCGCGGATGAAGGAGAATGCACGTGTCAGCCACATTTGGCCCCATTGGATCAAGCGCGATCTCAGCTGTGCCAATGCGTGAAAACAGTTCGCGAATTTCCGGAAACTCCTTGCGCAGGATTTGTTCAGACCTCGTTTGCATCTCGACCGACGCGCTGAGGCCCGCACTGCCGCTGCGAATGAATTGCAGCGTGAGGTCGCCTTCATCGAGTTGCGGGATGAATTCAGCGCCGAGGTGGGTGAAGAGCCAAAGCGAGCACGCGAATGCCGCCAGCATCGGCAGCACGATCAACCAGCGGAAGCGCAGTCCGAAATCGAGCACTGGCGCGTAAATCCGCTTGAAGAAGCGCACGAGCCAGTTGTCCTTTTCCTGCAGGCGCCCGCCAAGGAAGAGCGAGCAAAGCACGGGCGTCACTGTGAGCGCGAGAGCCAAAGCGCCGCCGAGGGCGAGCATCACGACGAGCGCCATGGGCTTGAACATTTTTCCTTCGACGCCCTGCAAGGTGAGAATCGGCACGTAGACCATCGTGATGATGAGCACTCCGAAGAACATGGGGCTCGCGACTTCCTTGGCGGAGCCGAGCACTTCGCGCGCGCGTTCCGCTGGCGTGAGCCGCCGGCCGAACTGGCGTTGTTTTTCCGCGAGATGGCGCACGATGTTTTCCACCATTACGACTGCGCCATCGATAATCAGGCCGAAGTCGATGGCGCCGAGACTCATCAAGTTTCCTGAGATGCCTAAGCGTGTCATGCCGACGATGGCGAACAGCATGGAAAGCGGAATGGCGAGCGCCACGATAAGGGCGGCGCGCCAATTGCCGAGCAAGAGAAAGAGAACCGCGACCACAAGCAGCGCGCCTTCGACCAGATTTTTTTCGACGGTATGAATCGTGGCGTTGACGAGATTGGCGCGGTCGTAGAGCGGACGCACACGAACGCCGGGCGGGAGTTTGTTCTGGATTTCCCCCAGCTTTAGGCGAACAGCCTGGGCGACGGTGCGGCTCGTCTCGCCGGCGAGCATGATGGCCGCGCCGACGAGCGCTTCTTCGCCCTGATCGGTGCTCGCACCGGTGCGGTAGGCGGCGCCGATTTCGACCACAGCCATGTCGCCCACCAGAATTGGCTTCACGCCCGCGCCGAAGCGGACGGGAACCCTCCTGATTTGCTCCAAGGTGTTGATCCGACTGTTGGCGCGGATGACGATCTGTTCGCCGCCAATCTCGACCGTGCCGCCGCCAGCATTTTGTGTGTTCGCAGCAATCTTGGCGGCAAGTTCAGTGAACGAGATATTAGCGCTCGTGAGGCGCGCGGGGTCGGGATGAATGACGATTTGCTTGTTGTAGCCGCCGCTGGTGTTCACTTCCGCCACGCCGGGTGTCGCGCGAAGCAATGGCTTGATCTGGTATTCCTGAATCAGCTTCAGCGCCATCAACTGTTCGCGTCGCGCAGCCGGCTTGTTCGTCGCCGCGCCGGTGAACTCGACGGCGTAATAGAAAATCTCTCCGAGTCCCGTCGCAATCGGCGCGAGCCTGGGCGTGAGACCGAGCGGAAGCTCCTGGATCACACCTTGCAATCGTTCACTGACAAGCTGGCGCGTGCGGTAGATATCTACCTTGTCGCGGAATGTCATCGTGATCTGGGAGAGGCCAAATTTCGACAGCGAGCGCAGTTCCACCATGTCCGGCAAACCGGCCATCTCACTTTCGACGGGGAGCGTGACGAGCGTTTCCACTTCTTCGGGGGCGAGCGCGGCCACGGCCGTGTTGATCTGGACTTGCGGACTGGTGATGTCGGGCACGGCGTCGATCGGCAGCCGCCGGGCGGTCCAAACGCCGACCACAACAAACACGGCGGTTGCGAGCAAGAGGGCAGACCGCTGGCGCAGGGAGAGTTCGAGCAGGCGATTCAGCATGGCTTAATGGCCATCTGCGCAGGCCTTGCCGCGGCGGATGGATTGCAGCTCCGCCATCCAAAGCGTCATGACGGGAGTGACGACAACTTTGTCTCCCGCATAGAGACCGTCGATGATTTCCGCGAACCGGTCATTCACAACTCCCGTCTTTACGGAGGTGCGGACAAAATATTCACCGCTCTCGGTGTAAACGAACTTGCCTTCGGCGGTCTGAAGCAACGCGGACCGGGGAACACTCGCGATTGGCTTGTCGCTGCCGACCGGCGCTTTGACCGTGACGAATGTTCCGGCCGCAAGCTGCGCGTCCTGGTCGTCGATCGCGATGGTTACATCAAAATGTCCAACTGACTTGTCCGTGCGTGGATGGAGTTCCGCGACACGGCCTGGCAGCGACGCGCCACGATCAAGCTGCACCGTCACAGGCTGGCGACGTTGCAACACGCGTGCTTCTCCCGGGCTGACATCTCCGCTTGCGAACGCGGTCGCAGCGGCCATCGGTTGAACTGACGCCAGTCGCGCTTCCGCTGCCGCGCGATAAATCTGGGCTGAGAAATGAAACTCAGACCGGACAATTCGTTCCTCAATTTCGGCGAGTTCCAAGCCGAGAAAGGTGGCCGTTTCAGCGGGCACATGCACGCCATGCTTCGCACTGAACGTGACGCCATGGTCGGCCGGAGCGTGTTCTTCACGCGCCTGGTGGCGCGGGGAACTCCGCCCACAGCCAGCGAGCGCGATGTTGAGCAGCGCTGGAATGAGCAAGAAAAAGAAAGGTTTCATTTCGTGTTGTCTGGCTTGGTTTGAACTGCTTCGAAGTCGAGTCCGGTCAGGAATTGAAGTTGCTGCCCGGCGTCGAGAGCTTCCCGCTTGGTGTCCAACAGCGCCTCAACAGCTTCGAGATATTGCTTTTGCAATTCGACGTAGGTGGTGATCGGAACAGCGCCCAGACGGTAGTGACGATCCGCCAGCTCCGCCGCCTCCCGAAATCGTTCGACGGAATCGGGCCGCCACCTGGCCATTTCGTTGAGCTTGGTCTGATAGCGCAGCATCTGCTCCATGACCTTGCGCTCGATTTCGCGCTGGGTGACGTAGAGCGAGGTTTGCGCCTGCAACTCACGCGCCCGCGCCGTTTCGATGCCGCCTTTGTTACGATTCCATAGCGGCAACGGAATCGTAACGCCAACCCCGGCGATATTCTCTGTGTCGCCCGCGCGCTCTTGCGAGAAATACGGACCGACAGAGATAGCGGGATAACGTTCGTTGCGCGCCAGCGATACTTTGAATCCCTGCTGCTCCAGCTCGGCTTTGCGCATCTGCACCTCGAAATTGTTCGTGCGCGCGGCGTCCATGAGCGCAGCGGCAGCGGGTGGCGATATGAACGAGAGATTGGACGGGGCGACTCGCAGCGATGAAGTCCAGGGTTGCCCGCGCAATTGGTTCAGCTGAAGCAATGCCGCTTGCACTTCCAGCGATTCCTCGGTTGCCTTTCGGTGCAAAGTAAGTTCCGTCGATTCAACGATGCGCGTTTCCAGCGCCGGTGTGAGTCCAGCGGGGTCACGTTGCACGAGGACCTCGCGTAGTGCCTGAAACCGGTCAGCCACTTCATGCGCCGCCGCTGATTTCTCCTGGGCCGCATAGAGGTTGTAGGCGAGGGTGCGTGCCTTGGAGGCGAGCGCCACCTTGAATTGCGCGTAACCCAGCTCCGCGAGTTTGATTTGCTGATTCGCAATGGCTTTGCGAAGCGGTATCCGACCCGGCCACTCGAACGGCTGTTGCAGCGACACCGACCAGGCCATCCCTTCATCCGAGGCGCCGCGACCGCGCACACTCTTCGCGCCGGCTTGAGTCGAGAGCTCCGGGTTGGCGAAAAGCGCAGCCGTGCGCCGCTCGCCTTTGGCCGCGGCAATTTCGCTCGCGTAAAAACTCAACTCGGGATTGTTCTGAAGAATGTCGGCAACGAGCGCATCGAGCGACACGGTGTTCGTCGCGGGGGAAGAGATCGTGGCCGGTTCTGCGGCGTGCATTGACACGGCGGCGAACAAAGCAACGCTGAACTGCAAATACACATTTTGTTTCATAAGCAAACACGGACACGGAACTATTGCGGGACCTCACGGTCGCGCGCGACGCACCCTTGGACACGAGAAACCCTCAGCGGGAGGGTGGCTTAGGAAGCGAAAGTTGGGGCACGGGGCAGCAGCGCCGTGCGGAAGGAAAACTGCCACCCCTGCGGAATGTCCTCCGGGCCGGGTATCGGTATCAGTGCTTGCGAAGGCTGAACAGGAACACGGTCGACGAAGGCCATGTCGAACCCAAGAGATACAGGCGGCGCCGGCACTTCAGTGTGCGGATTGGCGATTTTGTAGCTCGCCTTTTCGATGACCGAGCAGGAGTCTTCGCTGCAATCCTTTTGCGGTGTGTCGCCGTCGCACTTGAGAAACTCCAAACCTGGAACCTTTTCCAGGTAACAGTGGGTCGTAATTGGCGCCCACAACACTAACAAAATTATTCCAACGATTTGAAACAAGCGCGTCACAAGATCGAACAGTTAATCGAAAAAGGCCATCGGCACAACCATAGGTTTTGTTGAGCCAGCATCCGCGAGTTTTAGGAACGCCGCCATCGATCCTTTCTCAGGGAATAAGAATGCGATAAAACCGAAGTGTGCCGGCCGGCTTGTCGGTGAAGGTGAGAGTCCCGGCCACCGGAGTGTTCGTGGTAATATTGGTCCACTCTTTGAAGTCAGGGGTTCCTTGCAACACGTGGGGAGCAGTTGAACCGGTGCTGGCGGTGATTTGGATTTCTCGGGCGCCGCTGACCCGAATGGAAGAAAAACGCGGTTGTTCCGCTGGCGTGGCGCTCACCGTGATTGTGACTCCGGCGGAAGTCGCGGTGGCGCCGAGATTATCCGTGGCTTTGGCCGTCAGAGTGTGAGCGCCAGCGGCAAGGCTCACCGAAATCGAGAAAGGCTGAGTTGTTGCGGCGCCGATTAAATTCCCATCAGAGAAGAATTCCACTTTGCTGACGCTGCCATCGTCAGTCGCGCTCGCCGTGATCGTAATCGAATCTGCGGCGCTGAATTGGGCGGCGTTTGCGGGCGATGTGATGCTGACTGTCGGGGGGAGGTTTGAAGCTGAGGAGATCGGAAGCCTCCACAATTCCCAATTCGAAAAGCTATCGTCCGTGGCGCTGAACAAAAGTTCCTGTTTAAATGGGAAAAGGAATTTGGGATAGGAACTGTTTGCGCCCGGTGCGACATCAGCGGCCAAAGTCACGTTGGTTCCATCATATTTCCATACCTCATAACCAGCTTCGGGAGTCGTCGCGGTGAAATAAAGCGCGCCATTGTAAACAGTGAGGTTCTCGGGAAAGGCATCGCCGCTGGAATTAAGGTCGGCGACGATTTCGGCTTTAGTTCCGTCATATCGCCACAATTCCCATCCGTGCACGCCGTCATCAGCGGTGAAAACCAATTGCGAGCCGAAGACGGTCAGGTTACTCGGGAAGGAATCGCCCGCGGGATTGATATCGGCGACGAGAGAAGCTTGGGCGCCATCATGCTTCCACAATTCATAACCGCGAGCTCCATCGGTCGCGCGAAAATAGAGCGCGCCGTTAAACTCGGTGAGGACCTCGGGATAAGAACTGGCGCTGCCCGGGTTGATATCCGCCGCGAGGCCTACACTGGCGCCGTCCGTTTTCCAAAGCTCAAACCCTGAAGTGCTGTTGAAGGCTTCGAAAAACAGCTGAGTGCCAACCGCGGTAAAGTGTTTGGGATAGGAACTGCTGTCAGGCCCGCCGGGATTGATATTCGCGAACAGCTTGGCACTCGTCCCGTCATGCTTCCAAAGTTCGTAGCCGTTCGCTCCGTCGTCCGCCATAAAGTACAAGCCGCCATTAAACACAGTCAACCCGTTCGGATAGGACGCGTAGTTGGTTCCGGAATCCGGATGAATATTAGCCGCTAGAGACGTGGTTATTCCGTCGTGCTTCCAGAGTTCGTAGTTCGGGTGCAAACCACCGGCATTGGCGCTGAAGTAAAGGGCATTGTTGAACACGGTCAATTCGGTTGGTCAAGAGCTGTTGGGCGAGCTTTTTATCGTATCATTTGCGTCAGGATTGATATCAGCCACCCGCGTGACTTGCGTTCCATCATAACGCCAAAGTTCGTCCCCCCGGCGCGCATCATAAGCGGAGAAATAGAGCGCGCCGTTGAAAACGGTGAACCCACCGGGCAGCGAATCGTTCCCTTGCATCAACCCGCCGCCGAGATCTGTCTTGGTGTCGTTAATATCAGCGACGAGGCTGATAGTGTCGCCGTTGTACTTCCACAGTTCCCGCCCGGTGCTGGAAGTATACGCGCTGAAATAAGTGAAACTGCCAAACACCGTGAGGTTGCTCGCGAACGATCCGCCGGCGCCTGGATTCAAATCGGTGATCAATTGCGGAGCAGTTTGGGAGCGGATGACCGGGCTTGCCCAAACCAGTAACGCGAACGCGAGAAAAAAGACCGAACGTGAATGTTGTGAGCAGTCTTTCGATTTCATAGCGATGTTGTAGAAACTATTTCGTGGCATGCTCTGGCACGCGGCTTACCCCTGCTTTATTAAGAGTGAGTTTCAGAAACCTGTCTGGCTTCCGGCTCATGCTCGATCGGTTCAATGGAATGGGAGCGGAACATACTGGCATACGCTGTGTCGCGATTGAGCAGATCGAGATGGCTTCCCGATTCGATAATGCGTCCGTTCTCGAGCACGACGATCAGATCGGCGTAGCGAACGGTGGAGAGCCGATGAGCAATGATAAAGGTGGTCCGGCCTTGCATCAGTGAGCGCAGGCTTGCGAGCAAAGCCTGTTCGGTATGAGTGTCCAGCGCTGAGGTCGGCTCATCCAAGATGAGCACTGGGGCGTTTTTCAGAAAGGCCCGCGCGATCGAGAGGCGCTGGCGCTGGCCTCCGGAAAGGTTGACGCCCCGTTCGCCCAACAGGGTGTTGTAACCATTGGGCAAAGCCCGAATGAATTCGTCTGCTTGCGCCCGTTCGGCAGCCGATTGAACTTCTGCGAGGGAAGCTCCGGCGCGCCCGTAAGCGATATTCTCCGCCACGGTAGTCGAGAACAAAATCGGATCCTGCAGCACGACGCTGATTTGCTGGCGCAGCCAAGCCAGCTTGAACTCGCGCAGGTCCCGGCCATCCAGCAAAATGGCGCCCGCGGAAGGGTCATAAAATCTCAGGAGCAAGCTGGCCATGGTTGTTTTGCCGGCGCCAGTGCGGCCGACGACCGCGATCGCTTCACCCGGCGCTATCTTCAAGGTGAGATCGTGCAGGACCTGGCGTTGCGGATCGTACTGAAAGGAAACATTCCGAAATTCGATCGCGCCGGCCACGGACGGGAGCGTGATTGCGTTTGGCCGGTCCCGGATTTCGGGGACAGCATCGATGATATCGAAAACTCTCCTGAGCTGGGCTCTGGCAGATTGGATCACGCTGGCGCTCTGGCTGAAAGTGTTCATCGGCTGGTAGAGCATTCCGAGATACGCGAGAAACACGAGAATATCACCCAGTGACAATCGTCCTTGCATGGCTTGATGCCCAGCCACCCAGACGACTGCGGCCGTTCCGACCGACACAGCCAAGCCGGCGCAGGCCGAGTAAATCAGTTGAGTGCGGGTCATCGATTGGTTCGCTTCGAGGCTCTGTTCGGATTGCGCGCGAAATCGCTGTTCGGTTTCAGGTTCGAGGGTGAAGGCTTGAATCGCGCGAATAGAAGACAACGATTCCTGCACGGTTGAAACCAACGCGCTCTCGTTTTCGTGATAGCGGCGTGATTGCTGATCTATCCTTTTGCTAAATCCCCGGATGATCAGGAGGAAAACGGGAGCTGCCGCCAACGTCGTCAACGTCAACACGGGATTCATCTGCAACATGATGACGACTGCGCCGATGAATAAAAGCGAGCCCGTGGCGATCGGCACCAGCGCTCCGTTCAAGAAGGATTGCGCAGCGTGTGAATCGTAAGCGACCCGATAGAGCGAATCGCCCACTTTGGTCCGGTCGTGGTAAGCCAGGGAGAGACGGTGGAGATGATCGCAAGCTTGGCAGCGGAGTTGTTGAACAACGCGCGCGCCGGCGCTGATCATCAAAAAATGCCCGATCGTGGTGGCGCAGCGGTGGACGAGAGCGAGCAGGAGAATGGAAGCGCAAACGGCGGTGATGCCTCCGGCCAGATTGTGTGCCCCTAATGCGGGCCAAATGGAGACGAGCCAATCGGGTGGCGTGCGCTGGCCGAAGACAAAATCGATCAGCCATTTGATTGGCCACGGCTGCAGGAGGTCGACCAACGCGGCAAAGATCAGAATCACGCCGCCGAGGGCGCAGGGCTTCCAGGTAAACCGCAAATATGAGCAAAGTCGCTGGAGCATTAGTAGTAAGCCTTTGCTTTGGGCATGCCGATGGGCCAGCCGCACTCGAGCGCCATTTGTGAAACCGCCTGGACCATTTGTTTTCTCGCGCGCACAAATCGGGTCAGGATGAAGAGCACTGGAATGGCCAAAGGGGAGAGATAAAGCGCTTGAGTGAGCGCGACCAGGATGCTCATGAGAACGGCCACCACGATCGGCGCGTGCAATTTCATTTTGGGCGTCACCCGATAACGGACGTAGTGCAACGCGCGCTGCAAGTCCTCTTCATAAACCGAGGTGAGCTTCAGCGTGTATGGGCCCGGGCCGAGAATTTCAATGTCACTATCATCCCATTCGCTGGACGCGCGGGCCACCCAGCCGCATGACTTCATGTGCGCGAGAAGCCTGTGCAACCAGAGCTCCCGCTTGGCTAAGTCACCTTCCAGCAGATCGGAATCTGGAAATTCGAACTTGGCATCGCGCAATTCGCGGCGGCCTTTCATGCGTCCGATCGTTCGAGCCAAAGGTTGCAAGAGGTGCAGCAGCGCGACGATCGACAATCCGCGCCATTTGTCCGCGCCTTCCCACCGTTTATTTTGAACGCCGCGCCAGCCTGCAAGCAGGCATGTGCCAGCGGTCAAAGCAAACATCAACGCTGAAATGCCAAGCAGGGCAGGGCCGAGAAAGGCAGGTCCGAACAGCATGCTGAGCAGGCCAGAGAGCGAGGTGCAGAGAGCCAGCACCACCCATTCCGCCGTCGAGAAAATTTGAAACCACCAGGTCAAGAACGGCTGATAAAGCGTTTGGAATTGGGCTGCGGCGAAAAAGCCGCGATAAATCCGGGGCCGAAAGACGAAGGGAAGCCCTTCTTGGCGCAGGTGCGAGTGAACGCTGTCGTAAACCCCGCCTTCCCAGACTGGGTATCCGAAGAAATTGAATCGGCCTGGGTACCGGCGTTGCAAATGGGCTTCGGCATAGCCATAGCCTTTTTGCTGCCGGAGGTACGCGCGAATAGTGGGACGGCGATGATGCCACACTACCGCGCTGGGATGAAAAACTATCTTGCGGTCAGCGACCAGCAGCCGCCAGCACAGGTCCACATCATCGCCGGCAGCCCGATGTTGCGCGTCGAACAAGCCGACAGCGTCAAACGCTTCCTTGCGAAATGCCATGTTGCACCCGGGAATGTGTTCGGCCAGTTGGTTGTCAACCAGCACACAGGTCGGGTTCCCGGGAGATTCGTCGACGCATTGGGCAGTGAAGCCATCCTGCGGCGGGGAGAGATTGGGCCCGCCCACGGCCGCCGCGGCGTGCTCCTCGATCGCGGCAACCATATAATAAAGCCAGTCACGATCCGCGTAAGCGTCGCTATCGATGAACGCGGCAATTTCACCAGCGCTTGCTTCGATGCCTAAATTCCGAGCTTTGCTCAGCCCGCCGTTGGGAACACTAATGCAACGAACTTTGTGCTGTTGGGCGATTTCCCTGGTGCGGTCTTTGGATCCGTCATCCACCACAATGACTTCGTAGTTGGGGTACTCGAGGCAGCTGAGCGACCGCAAGCATTCGTCGAGGGTCGCAGCCGCGTTGTAGCAGCAGACGATCACTGAAACCATTGGCCATGGCTTCTTGCGGGTGCGATAGAGATTCCCGCCGTAGAGATCGCGGACAACAGCCAGAGCTTTTTTCGGCTGCCGGTCGGCACCCGTAATGCCGAAAGACCAACCGCTGATCTCCGAGTCAAAGATGCTCCACTCGTCGGTCCAGCCGTAAACCGTGACGCCACATAAGCCTTTCTCGAAGGCCGCGCGGATTTGCCAATCCAGAAAGCGCGCTTGGGCTTCCTCGCCGTGCTGTTTCGAGTCGAGCCCGATCTCGGCCAGCAGCACTGGCTTTTCATGAGCGAGAGCCTGCAGCCTGGCCAGGTAGGCGCGCAGTTCCGGTTCGCGTTCGAGGTATAGATTATAAGAGAGGACATCCAGAAAGGGCAGGCGCAGGTATTCAGTGGGCGGATGTCCAACGTAAGTCGTCAATGCGCCGGGCGCCTCTTCCTTCACGATCGAGTTCAGCGTCCTGAGGAATTCCTCGATGCGTCGCGCGGTGTACCAGCGCACGATCAGAGGCGGAATCTCGTTGCCGATCGAGAACAGCAAAATGGCGGGGTGTTGCGCGAGGCGGCGTGCGTGCTCCCGCGTCCAGTCGTAGAGCTGCTTGAGCCGATCGGAATCATCAAAGTCACAGCGGCGAGGTCCCCAGCAGATGTCAGGAAACAAATACAAGCCTGCCTCTGCTGCCAGATCAGCGAGCCAGTTTGGCGGCGGGGTGTAAAGGCGGACGGTATTGACTCCCGCTTGGCGCATCCGCTCGAAATCGTCTCGAACGCGCTGGCGCGCGGGAAACGGTTCTCCCGCTTCATTCGGCCGGAATGTGCCGTAGGTGACTCCTTTGATCCAGAGCCGCTGGCCATTCAAGCTGAGGAACCGGCCATCGACAGACGGTCGCACTGACCGTTGTTCCCGAGCGGCGCCCGTTGTGGAGTTGCCATGCGGCAGCGAGCGCTCTAACGCGGCGGAAAATGCAGCCTGAGGTTCGCCATTGGTTTGGAGCGAATTGGGTTGAGAACGGGAACTGAACACGATTTTGGAACTCGATCAATGCGAGTCTAAAATTCTTTCGAAAGAATTGGGGTTAGTAATTCGTGTAAAGATTCCGGTCGAGAACCTTGCCCTTGTGGATGTGCGCCGCATGGCCGTCAGCGAACAGAGCGGTGACCTGCTTTGCACTGTGACGGTAACGGAAATTCGCTCCGGCGGGATCCGCGGTTTCGTATGCCTTGTCTTTGTCTTCGCCGACAGGTATGGCCGACGACGCGTTTGCCTCCACCCCATCGTTCCAATAAACCGGCTTGCCGCCGCTCCCATTGACGCCCCAGAGAATCGCATGCGAGCTTCCGTCCGCGCTGTACTGAACGCTATCCGCAACTACTATCGACTCCGACGGCCGGCGCACACTATCCGGGCGCGCAGGGCCGATCGTCGGGGTAACCTCTTTGCAGATGTTCGGATTCCCCGAATAATTCAGTTGCACCCCCTTATTTCTGAGATTGACCGAGGGGCACATAAAGAGAGCGGTGCGCGCCTCAGTGCTCAACATGTCGCCTTTGCCGCCCGCATACATTCCGACGCAAAGATCCCATTGAGTGACATTGGCTTCGCGGCCGGGAGGATAATACCCGTAATCGTCCGCATATAGAATCAGGCCGACGCCCATTTGTTTCTCGTTGTTCAAACATTTAATGGCCCGGCCTTTTTCACGGGCGCTGTTGAGGGCTGGCAAGAGCAACCCAGCAAGAATCCCAATGATGCCGATGACTACGAGCAATTCGATAAGCGTAAAACCTGTTCGGCCCTTCCTGAAGGCGGCCAATCGGACTTTTTTAGAATGGCAAATGAACATGGTTGAGTAAGAAAGGTAACACGGTCCAGCCTTATCGCAACGGTACCCCGAAGGTGTCAGCCGAATTAGCCCGCAATTCTCAAATGGCTGTTTAGCTCACTCTGCTTACCCCCCGAGCCGGAAATATGCCAACCAGCACCAAGCGATCCGATGCGCGGGAGATCTGGATGAAAGGAATCAGTTATTGGGTAACACGCCCCAAACGATGCGCGGTAAGAACAAAACGGGAAATGAGGATGCTTAGAAATGAGGATACTTAAATCCGAAGCACTAAATCCGAAATCCGAAACAATTCCCAAACCTTCAAATCCAAAACCCAAAACAAAGCCATTGCTGGCCATTGCCTTCATGGAAAGCCCCGGTTCGTTTTGAGCATTTGAGTTTCGGTTATTCGAATTTGTTTCCTCCTTCGCTGAAGCTTCGGAGACCTCTGAGGTATTCCGTCAACATAAAGATAGGATTGTTCAGTGCTTATTCACTTTCGTTTTTTGCGGCTGGTGCTGCATAGAGACTGGCG
>Ga0209514_10002448_pt1 | contig 28662 bp, 19 predicted proteins | sample Subgrocontami58m_FD_187452 | JGI IMG/M metagenome (GOLD analysis project Ga0209514, IMG submission 187452) | Subsurface groundwater microbial communities from S. Glens Falls, New York, USA - GMW37 contaminated, 5.8 m (SPAdes) (version 3) | ecosystem: Environmental > Aquatic > Deep subsurface >...
TTCTTCCAGTTCATGTACAGCGTGCCGAAGCCCAGAGAGCCGTAGGATTCAGCGCGGACCTTGTCACCCAACTCCTTCTGGAGGGATTCGAACTCGCTGAAGTTCGCGCCGTAGGCGTCAATCTGGCCGGTGCGGAAGGCCGCCAATCGCGTGTTGGGGTCAGGCACGATGAGGTGCCGGACGCTGTCCAGATACGGCTTGCCCGTGTTCCAGTAGGTGGGGTTCTTCTTGCGGGCGATCTCGGTGCCGCGGGTGTATTTATCGAGGATGAAGGGCCCCGTGCCCATCATCTCAAGCTTGGGAGCGTCGTTATCCTTCGCCTCAATCCACTTCTTGTCATACATGCCCATCCAGCCCTGGGCCAGGTTGACCATGAGGGAGGCATAGGGACGCTCGGTGGTGATGATCACGGTAAAGTCGTCCGGGGTATCAATGCTCTTTATGGGGGTGAAGGCAGTCTGCCGGGGGCTGACCATGCCCTTGGGCGGGTTCATCACCCGGTCAAGGGTGAACTTCACGTCGGCAGCGGTGAAGGGGTCACCGTTGTGGAACTTCACGCCCTTGCGGAGGTTGAAGGTGAATATCTTCCCGTCGGGAGAGACGGTCCACTTCTCCGCCAGGTCGGGGAGTATCTTGGCGTCCATGGGGTCCATGGGATCGAACCGGACAAGGTTGTCATAGGAAGGACCGGCGGCCTCGGTGGTGGCGGAGGTGGACTCCCGGTGGAGGTCAAAACTGGGTGGGTCACCCGCCTGGTTCGCCAGGAGATTGAGAATTCCGCCGGACTTGGGTTGGCCGGCGCCCTTGGCCTGCTCTCCGCCACCGGCTTGCTGCCCGGTGGAAGGTTGCGACGATGGTGCGCAGCCAACCAGAAGGGCCATAAGGGTGGGGACCACCAGGAAGGCGGCTCGTGGAGCCATCTTGTGCATGTTACGCATTGGGCTATCTCCTAGAGATTTGTGTGCCATATTTTTTCGTGCTACGGTTCCAGTCATGCGCCCTGAGTTGCTTTGGTTAAGGTCAACGTGTCAGTGAGCCACCTCCTTTGAAAGGTCTTTCGAGTTGACACCAAAGCTGCCGGCAAAGAGCATCGCTCGAAAGCTAAAGCACAATTCGGATATTGTATCGCCACAATTTATACCTGTCAATTTATGGTATGAATGAGCTATGTTTGGCCAACGCGATTCAGTGCATTTAGAGGCGCTGGTGTGTCTTGGAGGAGCTGAAAAGATCAGGCCGCGTGGGACTGGGAAGAGTGCTGCGCAGTGAGCGGGTCACACCTGCAATCGCTGCAGGCGCCTCCATCCGGTGGGTGCGCAAAATCCCGCGGGATCTGGTGTCGCTGTGGATGAGTCCGGTTGAACCCGCTCGGTCCGGTGCCTGGCGGCCTACGGCGCCGTTGCCTTGGGCGGCTCCTCACCACTCTCGCGCAGTGCCTGCGCCGCGCCAGGAGCCGCCCTATTTGGCGACATTCCGGGCGGAACGTCCTGTAGGGGTGGCCTGGCAAAGAACATGAGCGCCACTGCCGCAAACAGGGTGGCCGTGAAAATCCAGAAGGCGGTGTCGTAGCTCCCCGTCGCGTCGTAGACCAGGGCTGCAAACAAAGGGCCGCACAGGCTCGAGAGCAGGCTGAAAGGGGAGAGCACACCCCGAATGGTGCCCAGGAAGGCCCGCCCGTAATAGTCGGCCCAGATCAGCGGCTGCAACGATGCTATCGAGCCGCCAATCCCGCCTATGACAGCGTACCAGTAGACCCGCTCCGGCGCGCCTCCCAGCAAAAGGATCAGGAAGCCGACGCCGCGGCATGCAAATGTCCCCATCAGGCAGTACCGTACCGGCGCCCTCTCCGCCAGAAAACCCCACAGCAGCTTGGCGATCATGGCTGAGACCTGAAATAGTGCGTAGTTCAGCGCCGCATCCTGCAGGGAGAGACCCGCGTCCCGGAAATACGCCACCTGGTGGTAGACCAGGGCGCTGATGCCCAGGCTGGCCAGGTTGAACGAGGCCACCAGGATCCATACCGTCCGCGTGCGCAGGGCATCTCGCAATCCCCAGCGCGGCTCCTCCCGCGGCTGCTTCACGCTCCCGGAAGAGGTCGCCGCTCCTGCCTGAGCAGCAGCCTGAGGAGCATCACCGTCGGGGAGAAGTCCCATGTCCTCCGGTGAACGCCGCATGAACAGAATGGTCGGCGGCAGGACGACCACCACTATGACGAAGCCCAGAACCGCCCACGCCGCGCCCCATCCCACCGCATCGATCAAGAACGCCGAGAGGGGAGCCAGCAGGATGCCCCCGACGTTGTTGCCCAGGGTGGTGAAGGCCAGCGCCCGGCCGCGCCTGCGCACGAACCATTTGGCCACCACGGTGGTGCCCACCAGAGAGCCAATTTCCTGCAGGCCAAAGGCCGCGGCCGTGGTGTAGAGGAGATAGAAGTGCCAGGGCTCGGTGACCCGCGCCATGAGCAGGTAGCTGGTCCCGGCCACGGCCGCCCCGAACACCATGATCACCCGCGGGCCGTGTCGGTCCACCAGGGTACCCAAGACGGGGGAGATCAACAGGTTCGCGAAGCTCTGGAGGGTGATGGCGCCGGTCAGCGTGGCCCGGCTCCATCCCAGGGCGGTGCTCATGGGCTGGAGAAACACCCCAAAGCTGGCGGCGCCCGCGCCAAACGCGGTGGTCTCCGCGATTGCGGAGACCAGAACTATGATCCAACCGTAGAAGACGCGCGGCCTTCGGGCAGTGATTGGTTCTGACACGGTTCCTGACGTTTCTGTGCCTTCTATGTCATCTCTGGGCTCTGTCTAGTATCCCCGCTCACGGTCGTAGACGTTCACAAGAGGCGTGCCCGCCAGGTACCGTTCCAGGTTCTGGCAGAACAGCTCAACCGCAGCCTCATTCGTGTCGCCAAGGTCGCCTGCGGTAGCCGAGATGTGTGGGGTTATGATCACCTGCGGCAAGGTCCAGAGCTCGCTCTCCGCCGGAAGCGGCTCGGGCGTGGAAACGTCCAGCACCGCGCCGCCAATCCACTCCTCTTTGAGGGCACGCACAAGAGCATCCTGGTCCAATAAATCGCCCCTGGAGATATTGATGATGCATGCGGTCTGCTTCATTGCTCGCAGCTCCTTCTCCCCGATCATCCGGCGCGTTTCCGGCGTGAGCGGTGTGGAGAGGAGCACGAAGTCGCTTTGACCCAACATTTCCAGTAGGTCCGCGCGGGGAAACATCTCATCCACCCCGTTGGCGTTTTGCTCTCCCTTGACGGCCGAGCGCCTGGTGGCGACGACACGCATCCCGAGAGCTTTGCCGAGCTGTGCGGTGACGCCGCCAATGGATCCCAGGCCCACTATCCCCAGGGTCTGGCCGCTCAGCAGCCGCATCGGTCGCCCGCGCGGATTCCATAGCCTCTGCGCCTGGTCATGTAGCCGTCGCAGCGAGTCCCGGCTCAGGGTCAGCATTGCCCAGATGACGTGCTCCGCGATGGAGCGGCTGCGGAGACCCTGCCCGGTGGTGACCACCACGGGCCTGTCCAGCACCCCGCTGCGTCGAAGCTGATCGACGCCCACCGTGGTAACCTGGACCCAGCGGAGTTTCGGCGCCGCGGCCTCACTGAAGCGCGCCATCAGGTTTGGATTGGACAACGCGGGGACAAAGACCACCTCGGCCCGGGCCAACATGGCGTCCAGTTCCTCTTTGAGAGCCGCTCCCTCCGCCAAGACGGCATCGGCGCCCTTGTCCCGCGCCAACATGTACTCCTGCCGTAACAAGTCACTGGCGTAGATCACGTCCATAGAATATGGAACCGGCGATCCAAGGTGGGTAATCCTCGATTGCAGGTCGATAGACAGGGGATGGGCAATGACAACGCACACCCGTTGATTGTTTGCCAAGTTCATGCGCCTTTCTTTGTATGCAATTGCTGATCAAAAGCAGACTTGAACGGCAAAAGTGTTATCCGCCCGCTCTTCGAGCTTGCTTGTCCTGAACTTGCCGAAGGGTAGAGAAGCCTGTCAAAGGAGTGGGCAATGGTCTCGACAGGCTCGACCAACGCTCTTATTCAGTATTCTCTTCAATAAGGAAAGGGCCCGCCCGCCCGACTGGTCCCCGCGGTAGACGGCGCGGCACACGGAAGCCTCAAATGGTTCCTTCCTCCATGTCCCGCTTCATGAGGCGGATAAGCTCAAGGTTCATCTTGCGGTGCAGCGCCTGGGCGCTGTCTCCGGGCCAGTCGTAGAAGCCCTTGCCCGATTTCATTCCCAGCTCGCCCCGCTCCACGTGTTCGGCAATGGGTGGCCACACCTGGCGCCCCTGCCCTTTTGCGACCGTGTACCGGAAGTCGAGACCGATGAGGTCCAGGCGCTTGAAATAGCCCGTGTACGCCATCCGCCGCCCAAAGCCGAACTGAATGATGTCGTCGATCATCTCGGGGCTGCAGACGCCTTTATCAATCAACGACTCGACCTCCTGCGCAATAGCGCCCTGGATGCGGTTGCCGACGAACCTCGGCAACTCCACGTCAATCACGACCGCCCTTTTCCGCATGCCCCGCAGAATGCTGGCCGTCCGCTCGACGGTCTCCCGGGATGTTTCTTTGCCGCCCACAACCTCCACCAGGGGAATGAAGTGGGGCGGCTGGAAATAGTGGGTCACCACGGTGCGCTCAGGGTGCTTGGTGGCCGTGGCGATGTCGGTGATGGAGAGGCCGGAGGTGTTTGTGGCGATGATGACCGGCGGGGGGCAGAGCTGGTCCAGGGCGGCGAATATCTGCTTTTTCACGTCCGGCAGCTCGGCCACGGACTCCACCACGTACTGTGCGCCTCGGGCGGCCTCCGCCAGATCGGTGGTCGGACGGAGCCGCTTGTAGGCGGCGTCCGCCTCCGCGCCCGACATCAGCTCGGTCTCCACCATCAGGTCCAGCGCCTCGCGGGACAGCCGCATGGCCTGCCCGCTGGTTTCGGACGACCTGTTGAAGAGCGCAACCTCATAGCCAAACCGGGCGAACTCGACGCCGATCCCGAACCCCATGAGCCCGGCCCCGATCACGGCAACCCGATCGATGTCCTTGTCTTTCATGTCAACTCTCCTACGTGATGAGTGCCCCGTTAATTCAACCGATTGTTTTCAGCCTTTTGGGCGGCGCTCCGGGCACAAGGCGCCGCGCCGCATCCTGCCACGAGAACTCTTCAATCGCAACGGGCAGAGCGTACTCCGAATCTAGTCACGCCACAACATCCGGTGCTGTGCACTGCTGCGGTGCATCGTTGGTGTGACGAGGTGACACGATGTGGGGGGATGGTGATTGTGCGCAAATATTCGGGAATACGTATTAATAGTCACCCCGCTCTACGAGCCGCAGCCAAGCGTGGTCACCCGGTCGGGCAAGTTCGGTAGAAAACGCGGCCTGCCCCGGAGGCGTAATCGGAGGAACTAGAATCGTTGCTGGTAGCTCATGTTGTTCCACAAAATCCGCGATAAAGTCCATTAGTGTCTTGGTAAGTGGGAAATCAAGAATCACGCGTATCTCTCGCGAAGGTGAAACCCAACTGGCGATCCGCGCCAAGTCCTGATTCAACCTATTCAATTCAGAGGGACGGAGGTCCCGATGAACGTGGATATCCACCCAATTACGTCCTCGCCGGTGGAAAGCAACGCGATACCCGAAGCGGAACCGGACGGTGCTCATGGTGACCTCTCTTCGGATAAGCCAGACCACGGATAGGTGTTGGCTTTGACCTGCTGATAGTTGGCATCGAGAGCTGGTTCGAGCAAGCGGAGCGCTGCCAGACGCCTGACCATGTAGGTAACCTCACGGGCTTCCTCCACTGTCAGCGGCCGTCCAAGGATCGCGTGCTCGCGATAGGAGAGCCATTTCTTCATTACCTGATAGCCGCCAATGACGAAACCCCATACGCCCTTGGGGACGTTGCGCCAGTAGGCCACGTCGTTCAGGTAAACGTCGCAAGTCCGGTCTCCTAGACGCTCGAAAGCCTCCTTGTGGGATAGGCCCAGGACATCGACTCCTCGCCTGATGGCATCCTGCTCCTCCCGAGTATAATCACGTTCAATGACCCTCCCTCTTCCTGGCATCACCACGTCGTTCTGGCCGCGGTGGCCCCAGCCAGCCGTCAAAGCCAGGTCTTCCGGCTTGAGCTGGCCGCCGCCTTCGCGGGTAACCGAGGCTATGACTCGCAGCTCTGCTCGCGGGTCGCCTGCGGTGACTCCGAGAACGTCCTTTTCGGTATCCAACAATGCAGCTACCTGCTCTCCCAGCGCCGCAGAGGCTTCCAGGGCCTCTCGGGCCTTGGGTAGAGGGATGTGGGGCCAGTCCTGACGTATCTCGTCTCGGTTCTCTTCCAAATAGGCCGGGGAGTAGCCTATGGCGAGGGCGTGCATCCAGATGAGGCTTGCTGCCTTAACGTTAGCATCTGGGTCGGTGATGGCGAGGGAAGCCAGGTAATGTCGGGCCAGAAGGGAGATGTTGGCAATCTGTTGTATTACATGTCCTTCTTGATTGGGAAAGAGATGAATCTGTGACTTAGGGGGCTCCTTACTTGACAGTAGCACCCGTTGATCCAGAAACAGCGGAAAGTAATAAGCGTGCCCTCTAATTGAGTCCTGTTCCCCCAGCAGCTTGGTGATCATAAAAGGCACCCCTTCAGGGCTGGAAGCCGATACCGGACGGGTTAATAAAGAGCGTGCACCTGTTCTGTGATGACCTCGAAGCTCTGGACGTGAGCGGTTCCATAGAGGAGAGACGTCCGAGATATAAGCATACCCCACATCGAACGGCCGCCGGATATACCGGACAACTCGGCTGAGTTCATACTCTTCCGTATCCTGGACCTTTTTCCGAACAGCCTGCGATTCAAATCCAGCAGCATTGCGGGTGAGGCCTGTTTGCAGCAAGGCTAAGTCTTCCCAAGTTACTCTCTTATCAAAATACCGTTTGACCCTGTGTACTAACCTGTCACGGTCAATATCTTGAAGTGCCCCGCCACGGTTTTCATTTAGCCCTAACATGGGTAGGACTGAGCAAAGGTCCGCAACTCGGGGCCAATCTTGATATTGGAGTGAGACATTACTAGACCGGAATGAATAGCGGTTGTTCTGCACAGGATTTACGAAAAGGTACTTGTCATTGAGGTCAGCGGCTTTGAGGCTCTCCAACAGGTCACCCCGTTTGGTGACGCCCCAAAACTCCCGGTAGCGGACGACGGGTTGGGCATCCCGCTCATGCTTTCGCACCAGGACGGACACCGCAGTGCCCACCCGGATGCCGGCTTTGTTGTACTCCGTGGAAAAAACACTGGGATCGGGCTTGCCGTCCGGTGTGCGCTTGCCCGTCTCCCGGCTGTCACCGTTCATGCTGTCGAACCAGAGCCGGTCGAATTGGCTGAGGAATCTCTGCCGCATAACTACGAAAGACTGGTGCCCAAGGTAAGAGAAGTTAGAGATGTAGCTTACAACACCCTGGCCGGTCTGCTCCGCAATACGCCGTTCAGCCAGGCGGAAGAAACGTACATACAGGTCATCCAGGTAGTTTTTTGTGATACCCCATTCCTTCAAACCTTGTTTATACGGCTCAACCAGTCCCTGCTCTTCAGCGGGGCTGGTGCCAGCGAAGGCGTTGTAGGGCGGATTGCCCAGAATGACCAGGATTGGCTTCTCCCGTTTAACCTCCCTGGCGCTATCCCGTTCCTCCACAAGTTCAGGGAATCCCGTGAGCAAGGCCTGGAAAGCCTTTTCTTTCTCAGAGTCCAGTGGTTCCCACCCGGTGAGCGCGTTTGTGAGGTAGACGCCCGCTCGTTCGTGATTAACTTCAGCGAGGGGCGCGCCCAGATTCTGCAAGAGGAGGCCGAGTTGCAGGTGAGCCACGACGAATGGGGCTGGCAGTATCTCGAAGCCGAACACTCGGCTTGTGGCCGCGGCCTTCACGTCGGCGCCAACTAGGGCGTCTCTCTGTTTCGTCTCAAGGGTTTGGTGGATGCGGCGAAGCACCTCCACCAGGAAGGAGCCAGTGCCCCAGCACGGATCGAGCACGTAGACGTTGGGGTCGGCCAGGCCGTCGCACAAGCCGAGCTCTTCACGGAGCACCGTGTCCACCCGGGCGACCATGTATTGGACGATCTCTGGTGGGGTGTACCACACTCCCAAGTCTTTCCGCAGATCCGGGTCGAAGGCTTCCAGGAATGGCTCATAGAAGTATTGGACTGCCCTCCCCTCTTCAAATGCGGCGAAGAAGTCCTTGCGGGACACCCGGTCCAACACAGACCCCGTCCAGTCCAGCACTTCTACCAATCCTAAGGGCCCCAGGCTTGCGGGCGTGGCGACGCTTGAGAATAAAGCCTGAATCATCGGCACTCGCAGATGCCAGACCGCGGTGCGCCAGTCAAACCGGTCTTTCGACTGCTCGGGCCGACCCTTGGCCCATAAAACCCACGCGGAAAAGACGCCGTAAAACAACGTCTGAATAAAGGTGGAACGGAAGAAATGGTCCCCCTTTTCCCCCACGAATTTCAGCCCAAGAGCTTCTTCTAATGCAGAGCGGACGCTGGTCAGGGCTGGCAGGTCATGCCCCTTTATTCGCGCCATCGCGGTGCGGGCATAGGAGGCGAGAAACCAGGCTACATCCTTCGGAGTAGCTAATGGGGCGGCGTAGAGCATGACGCGGTGCAAGAATTCGGTGAACGCCGCTGCGTGCCGTTGGGCAAAGACGCGGGAATGTGCTGCCTGGCTCCAGAAAGCCTCTTCGCTCTCCGCCAAGCGGTAGGTCTCCAGCTTGACGGGGTTTCCGTCCTGGTCTTGGCCTACTAGGACAAAATCGCGGTAGTTGGTCACCAAGACCTGACGGTAGAGCCGCCAGTAGTCTGAGACCTGTTTAGTGTCCGCAACAACCCAGGCGTCATCGCTGGTCGGCTTGACCTCAATGGCTCCCCTTGCAGGAGCTTGACCAAGCAGGGGCTTCTCCTGGTCTGCCTGCTTTGTCTGATCCTCGGTGAAAAGCCCGCCATCAGGTCGCCCGGCTCCACGGTTTGCAAGCTGCAAAACGCAGCGCACGCGTGGTCTCAGCACCTTGCCGACGTCATTCAACAGGTTCGAGAGGGCGTCGTAGTAAGATTCTTCTTTAACGCCAGCCCTGCTTTGGCGCACCTCTAGAAGACGTCGGAAATAAGCCTCAAGTAGTTGCTCGCTCATCAATCACATCGCGTTTCCTTACTCCACCCATTTGGGGCGGAAGATGCCGAAGGAGCTGGTGTGGCCGTGGATAAAGGTGGCGCCGCTCACCGGGCCGATCTCGCCGTTGCCGAAGAAGCCGCCCAAGGGCAGCGCGCCGAACCTGTCCCGGAACATCTGGGTGTCGTGGTCCGGCCCGCCAAAGAGGTGCACTCCGCGTCCCAGGCAGGAGAAGAGGATGGCCCCCTGCGCCTCGGCAGGGTTGTGCTCGGCCGCGTACCGGGCCAGCATCGCTTCCAGGTCGTCGCTCGCGGTGCGGGCATCCAGCAGGTGAAACTGCACCGTCTGATTCTCTCGCAGCATTTCACCGATCACCAGGCCCCGCTTGTCGGGGTCGCTTCCCAGCACGTTGCGGATGACAAAATCGCCCAGCTTGTAGTCGCTCTGAAGCTCATCCATCACCACGCCCAGGAACAGCGAGTGGCGGAAGAGGTCTCTATCGCCGTCGTTCAAGCCCGCATAGATCTCCCGCAGGGACTCATTGACGGGACGCCCGTCCGTTTCCACCAGGAGGTTGCCCCGGCACTGGGTGATGCGCATGGGCGAGCCGATGGGCCTGCACCCCTGGGCGACTATGGAGTCCACCTGAATGTTCCCTGCAAAGGCGAGGCCGATTGCGCCCTGGCTATAGACCGCATCGCCCAGGAAGAGCGCGTTGTCTCCCGGACGGTCGGCGCCGCTGGCGATCCCGCCGATCTTTGTGCTCTGGGGAAAGGCGTAGTCCAGGCCAGTTAAGAACTCTTCCGTACGTATCGTAAAGGGGTCCGCCAGCACCATGAACTCGGGACCCCATGCCCGGGAGGTTTGCACGAGGCTCTCCCATTCCCGGGGCGCGGCATCCGGATTGGGGAGTTGGCTGTCGTCCACGCGGAAGGGCGTTATCATGACGTCCGGCATGCGCGCGATGGTGAGAGAAACGCCAGGCCGCATCTCGATCTCGCGTCCCCCGCCAATGACGCCGCCTGCGGAACATCCGAAGATCACCTTGGGTCTGAAGCTGCTCTGGATGATCTCAGGCACCAGATGATAGTTTGCCGCGTGATGGGGAGAGACAAAGACCATCGCAAGGTCCGGCCGCCGGCGCTCCATGATGGGAAGCGCCTCCTGGATGCACGCGGCAAGCGCGTCCTCCAGCGAGGGGTTATCGGAAACGGCGGAGGCCCAGATCATGCTTGCAGCCTTGTCACTCGGGATCGATGGCGTCTCATGTTATGCAGTTACTCCGGAACTTGCAAGCCGCGTGTTCGATCCTGCTGGAGTTGGGCGAAGTAACCGCTTTGGAGCAGCTCATTGGATCTTAAAGCACGCTGGTTCTAGCCAGTTGTATATACTATTTGTATATAATTGCAAGGTTTCCCCACTTTTTCTTATAGCTTTTGGGGCGGATCCATGGTATTACTGGCTCGTCTAATGAAGAAGATTCGGATCAACTAGCTGTATCGCACCGCAAAGGGAAAGCCGCCTTTCTTTTTGCCGAGGAAAAAGAGGGAATCAGAAGAAGGAAATGAAAAAATGGGAATTCGCATCAAAATAATCTTTGTTGTCCTTGCCATCGCGACGGTCGGCTTCGGCTCGTTTGCGTTCGCCCGAACTTTTCTAGCCGGAAACACCCTGAGTGTGGAAGCCGAGCCATCGGGAATACCGGGCGATGATAGAACGGGGGGGCCTCGGCCACAGCCGTTCGTAGGAACGATTAATGGGATTACTTTCTTCGATGAAGCCCTTCTCGCCCAGGGGTTCGGTAACTCCAATCGGCTAGAGCAGATGTCTCCAAAGTGTCGAGCAGGCAGTGCCGGAAATAACGTTAGAGAAGCCTCCCTGGCAGAGGGAGAACTCTCACGCGTCAGGTTCGTACCGACTTACATGCCACTTGGAGCGAGCGCAGTCGAGGGGTGGGTCAGCGCGTGTGAGGATGACGTTATCAGCAAGTCACAAGGTTACCGAGTGGGAACTGGGTATTTCCAAATAGCCCGCATGACCGGGCCCCCGTGGGATGTGGCAGGCGCGCCCCGAGAACGCCTGAAGGCTGTTGCTGTGGCCGGACGCCCTGGAGTGGTGGTGCACCTAACTGAAACAGGCAGAAACTTCTCGGTCTACTTCGTGCCTGATTCAATCTTCACCGCCGTTCATTGCGTCGAATTGGAAGAAAGCGAATGCTTAAAAATCGCCGAGGGGGTGCAGTAACCATGCGTAGATTTGCTATGCTCCTTGGCGTCGCCCTTCTTGCTGGCCTTATTGCCGGTTCCTACGGTCCGTCTACCACTGAGGCGATACATCGCTCGCGCCACATGTGGTTCAACCCTCCCGTCGAGGCGGACGGCTATAATGCTTACCTCACTAACGGATGGGGTCATAGCTCGGACGGTATTAGTCTGGATTGGGACGATGTGGTCCAGCCCAACCGGGCGTACGATCGCGCCTGGGCATTTAGTTACGATTCGGCGCCGACGGTTCAAGCTAAGGGGGTAATCATTTTCGGCGGACCAGATTATGGCACCTGTACCTATCGGATATGGGTGGAAGTCCGTGATGAGCCTTCAGGTGTAGTAAGACTAAGGATCGGTCACATACACGCTAAACAACCACAGTTAGCGCAAGTGTTTTACGTCTTCTCCAACGCTGTAACCTGGAACGGTGGCGCCCACATAGCGAACATGGCTACGGCTAGCGACTACGAGACTTGCAGCTGGACTGCGCCTCACATCCACGAGACTCACCAAAACGTCGCGGCGGAAGGGATTCAAACAAACACTGGCCTCTACCCTTCAAATTTCACGGAATCCAGCTTACCGTACGCGAATGATTCAATTAACACCTGGACACGGGAAGCTTGGTGGACTCCGTAGTATTAAGAAGCACCAAAAAGAGAAGCTTATGGGTCCATTAGACTAACGGCCATTGACTGCGCTGCCACTGAGTCATAAATTGCCCAACAAGAAAGAGGGGACCACCTGAGGCGGTCCCCTCTTTGCAAGTCTTTATGTGAAAGACTACAGACCCAGCGCGTCAGCCAGGCGGCGCTTGTGGAAGAGCGGGTCTCCCAGGGCCTGGTAGAGGGTTCGGGACATCTTGGTGTGCAGGGTCAGGCCATACTCACGGGAGATACCGATGCCGGCGTGGACCTCATGGGCATAGTTGCACGCCTGATAGTAGCCCTCGCTGGAGACAGCCTTGGCCAGATGGACGCTGCTGGCGGCAGGACGGCCGGAGTCCAGTTTCCAGAGCGCCTCGTTGGTGGTCCATCGAGCGGCGTCCATGTGGTTCGTGAGGTGGACGATGTGGTCCTGAACCCGCTGGAAGCGGCCGATGGGCTGTGCGAACTGGATGCGGGTGCGGCTGTACTCGACCGACATTTCAAATACCTGCTGGCAGCCGCCAACCTGGTATGAGCACATAACGGGAATTGACTTCTCTACTGCCTTTTCAAACGGGGCCCAGCCGGAACCGGCCCGTCCGAGGATGGCGGATTCGGGAACTTTTACGTTTTCAAACTTGACCTCGCCCACCAAGGAGAGGAAGCCAGGAAGATTGCGGGTTGTGACACCCGGGGTCTTCTTATCGACCAACACCAGGCTGATGGAGTCCGCAGGGTTGGCGCTGTTGGAGGTTTTGACCAGAACGATGATATGAGTCGCGGCTACCGCATCATGCACAAAGAGCTTGGTGCCGTTGAGGGTCAAGGTTCCACCCTGCGGCGTTGCGCTGAGCTGCACCATGCCCGGGCCCCAGCGTCGCTCTGGTTCCTGCCCGGCAACAGTCAGGATTGTCGTGCCCTGGGCGACTCCTGGAAGGATCGCCTGCTTCTGCTGGTCGGTCCCCGCCTCCATAACCGTGAGGGCGCCGAGGACTCCGGAGGAAAAGAAGGGGCCGACCAGAGGACCTCTCCCCAGCTCTTCATAGACGACCGCCGTATCGGTGAGACTCGCGCCGCCGCCACCGTACTGCTGAGGAATCAGCATACCCGTCCAGCCAAGCTGGGCGATGCGACTCCAGAGCTCCGGCGGAGCGCCGATTTCAGACCGGTCCATATCCAAGAGTACCGGCTTTGGGACTTCGTGCGTCATGAAGTCCGCTACTGAGTTTTTCAGCAGCTCTTGTTGCTCGTTGAGCGAAAGATCCATAACCCTCGTCCTTTCTTACTATTCTTTTCTCTTGCTAAACCCACTGTTAGAAAGCGAATGTCCCCGCTGTTGCCCTTTGGGGGACTTCCGCAGAAGGGAGCCTCAATCAGAGTCATCCCTCGTCATGCCACCCACACCCAACCGCCGCGCCATGATACTCCTTTGAACATCGCTTGTGCCACCCGCCGCCAGATCAGCCAGCACTCTGCGATTGAACTGCTCAAAGTAACCACCGCCCGCCTGATTCTCCGCGTCCGTGGTCAACGCGTAGAACCCGAGCAGCTTCTGGAGCAGCGTGGAGATGCGCAGTTGCGAGACCTTCCTGAAAGCAATGGCCTGAGCAACCTGGTAAGTCCTCGGCTGCTCTTTCAGAGATTCCGCCATACTCCGCAGACCAAACAGGCGGGTGATCTCCAAGTCTATGAAGATATCGATGAGTATATCCCGGATATCTTCATCTTCAGACAACGAGACGCCATCGACAACGTTGTTTTTGCAATAGTCAGCAAGACGGTCCCAGAGACCATCTCGCACCGTCTCACCGTACTTGGGAAGGACAGTCTCAAGATAGTAGTTTGTGATCTGCGACCCGTTGTTCTCGCCGCCGACCAGGGTGCTGGCAGGCACACGCACGTTATCGAAGACGACCGAATTCTTGGCGCCGGGGAAGACACCCCGCTCCGTGCCGGCAGAGAGGAGGTCCATTGGCGTGATGGTGATGCCAGGCAAATTTGCGTCGATGAAGAACCAACTGGCGTTCTCCCTTCGAGGCGCGTCTTGGTTTGTGACTGCCAGCATCCAGAAGCGGTCTGCTCCGTGATCGCTCCCAACCAGGACCTTGGCCCCGTTGAGAATGTAGTCGTCGCCTTCACGCGTTGCCAGCGTCTGGATGTTGCTCCAATCAGAGCCGGTCTCGGGCTCGCTGATGAGGTACCAGGTGCGCGCCTTTCCCCGGAGAATCTGGGGAAGGAACTGCTGACGCTGATCATCGCTGCCCCAGGTATAGATACAGGAGGCAGCCATCTCTCCACCCGCATCATAGTATGGCGGGAGGGACAGCCCAACCTCATGCGCCTCAGCCTCCAGGATCAGGGCTTCCGTCACTCCCAGTCCGCCGCCGCCAAACTCCCGGGGGTACACAGGGTAGAGCCAGCCCTTCTCGGCCAGCCTCGCGCCAAAATCGCGCTGCATCGCGTACTCGGCTTCCGAAACGCGTTCTTTTGCGGCCGCTTCACGGAGTTGGGTCGATACGTGTCGCGCAAGAAAGTCTAGGACCTCTTGACGGAACTTCTCCTGCTCCGGTGTGTATTCCATCTCAAAGTTCATGGCCAACCAACTTCTCACTCAAAATTCGCAAAAGGCAAAAGCGAAAAGATTTTATGCTTTTGCGCTAACCTAGTCAAATCGTTTATATGTTCTACGCAAATTACAGCGCATAGCACGCCGCGCGAGGGACTGTACCACACTCTACTTGTATAAGCAAAGGGAGGGCAGTAAGATAAATTCGTTGTTCAAGGGCCCAACCGAAGCATCCGGGTTAGTTGTGCATGCTGAGGCGGGGCTAGAGCCACCCCCTTCCCGCGAAAAAGTTGTCATATTTCTGCCAGTTTTCTTGTAACGTCTGAGAAAACCTGAGACCCCAGGGAGAGCGACATGGTGACAGTCAGCACGGGAGCAAGCCTGGACCAACTGTGCATCAATACTATACGCACTCTGGCAATGGACGCGGTGCAGAAGGCAAATGCCGGTCACCCCGGCATGCCCATGGGCGCGGCGGCAATGGCATATACCCTCTGGACCCAATTTCTCCGGCACAATCCCACCAACCCGGCCTGGGCCAATCACGACCGCTTTGTTCTATCGGCGGGGCACGGCTCCATGTTGCTCTACGCCCTGCTTCACCTCACCGGCTACGACCTGCCCATGGAAGAGCTTCAGCGCTTCCGTCAGTGGGGCAGCAAAACCCCGGGCCATCCGGAAAGTCACCTCACTCCCGGTGTCGAGGCCACCACAGGGCCGCTGGGCCAGGGGATCAGCAATGCGGTGGGCATGGCCGTGGCTGAGGCCCATCTGTCCGCCCGTTTCAACCGCCCCGGCCACGCCATCATCGATCACTGCACCTACGTTATCGCCGGAGACGGCGATCTCATGGAAGGCGTGTCTTCGGAGGCCTGTTCCCTCGCCGGGCACCTGGGGCTGGGTAAACTCATTGTGTTGTACGACGACAACAAGATTACCCTCGCCGGGTCCACGTCCATCACCTTCACCGAAGATGTGGGCAAGCGATTCGAAGCCTACGGCTGGCACGTCCAGCATGTGGCCGATGGGAATGATATGTCCGCGGTCTCTGCAGCCCTCAACCAGGCCCGCGCCGACGCGACGCACCCCTCCCTCATCTGCGTACGCACCGTCATCGGCTATGGCTCGCCGCATAAGCAGAACACCTTTGAGGCCCACGGCTCCCCCCTGGGGCCGGATGAGGTGATCAATACTAAAAAGAACCTGGGTTGGCCGCTAGAACCGCCGTTTTTCATTCCCGGGGAAGCCTTGGAGACCTTCCGCTACGCCGTGAGCAAAGGAGCAGCCTGGGAGACTGAATGGAACGACGCCCTGGGTAAATACGCAGCCAGTTACCCAGACCTTGCCGCTGAACTCAAACGTCGCCTTGCGGGCGAATTGCCCGCGGGTTGGGACGCGGAGCTGCCCTCCTTCCCCGCCGACGCCAAGGGCATTGCAACCCGCAAAGCCAATGAGGTCGCCCTGCAAGCGCTGGCAAAAACGCTGCCTGAGCTGATGGGCGGGTCGGCGGACCTGAACCCCTCAACCTTCACCTGGCTTAAAGACGACGGCGATTTTCAATCACCCCTTCAATCATCTAACGGATCTCAGGGACTGGTCGGCGGAGCGTGGGGCCCTGATGGCCGCAACATCGCCTTTGGCGTGCGCGAGCATGGCATGGGCGCCATCGTCAATGGCCTGGCCCTCCACGGCGGCGTCATTCCCTACAGCGCTACTTTTCTTGCCTTCTCCGACTACATGCGCCCCGCAATCCGCCTGGCGGCCCTGGCGAGAGTCCACGCCATCTTTGTCTTCACCCACGATAGCATTGGCCTTGGTGAAGACGGACCCACCCATCAGCCGGTGGAGCAGGTGGCCGCATTACGGGCCATCCCCGATCTCATTACCATCCGCCCCTGCGACGCCAACGAAGCCGTTGAAGCATGGAGAGCGGCCATCGCCAATCAGTACGGTCCCACCGCACTGGTCTTCACGCGCCAAAACGTACCGACGCTGGACCGGCAACTATACGCACCAGCCGCAGAACTGCACAAAGGCGCTTACGTCCTCTCAGAGGCAACGGATGGACCTCTTGATGCCATCATCATAGCCACCGGCTCTGAGGTAAGCGTCGCCATAGCTGCCCAGGCTATGCTCCAGGAGCAGGGCCGCCGCGTGCGAGTGGTAAGCATGCCAAGCTGGGAGATCTTTGAGAAGCAGCCCCAAAGCTACCGGGACAGCGTGCTGCCGCCGCGGGTGCGGGCGCGTGTGGCCGTTGAGGCTGGAGTGTCGCAGGGCTGGCACAAATATGTCGGAGACGCGGGGGACATTGTCGGGCTTGACCGCTACGGAGCTTCAGCGCCGGGCGATCAGTTGCTCAAAGAATTTGGCTTTACCCCAGACAATGTTGCGCTACGCGTCAACGACGTGCTCTCACGCGCCAGAAGCTAGCTCCTCTACGGAGGCGAAAGGAGACGGCCTATGCGCATTGTCATTGGCTCCGACCACGCGGGATATGAACTCAAAGAGTTTCTCATCGAACGCCTCGAACGTGACGGCCACACCGTCCACGACGTGGGGACCTACAGCACCGACCCTGTCGATTATCCGGACTTTGCCAAGCTGGTAGCGGAGCAGGTCATTACCGCTCAGGCGCAGCGGGGCATCATGGTGGGCGGCTCAGGAGAGGGCGAGGCCATTGCCCCGAACAAGTTTCCCGGCATCCGCGCAGTCCTCTGCCATGACACCTACACCGCCCGTATGGGCATGGAACACAACGATTCCAACCTCCTCGCGATGGGCGCGCGCGTCATCGGGCCGGAGCTGGCATGGGAAGTCGTGCATGCCTGGCTTGGCAGCTCCTTCACCAGTATTGAGCGTCACGCTCACCGTTTGGCTACGATTGCGGCCTGGGAGAAAGATCGTCGCTTTCCTCTCCGTGAGCTGGCGCGGCAGGGACAGAGCGTCTGGTTTGACTATATCCGGCGCAGCCTGCTCACCTCCGGCGAATTCCGCCGCTTGCTGGCCGACGGCGTGGTGGGCGTCACCTCAAACCCGACCATCTTCGAAAAAGCCATCTCCGGCAGCTCCGACTACGAAGAGTCGTTGCGAGACCTGGTCTCTCAGGGGAAGAAAGACGAGGATATCTTCCAGTCGCTTGCTCTGGCGGACATACGCATGGCCGCGGAGCAGCTTCACCCTATCTATGATCTGACGGAGGGACGTGACGGCTACGTCAGCCTGGAACTGCCGCCGGCCCTTGCCAATGACACGCAGGGTTCCATCACTGCCGCCAGGAGGCTCTGGCGCGCGCTGAACGTGGACAACGTGATGCTCAAGGTCCCGGGAACGGCGGCGGGAGTGCCGGTGGTGGAAGAGCTTATCTACGAAGGAATCAAAGTCAATATCACCCTTCTCTTCTCCCAGGAGAGCTACGAGGCCGTGGCAAACGCCTACATACGGGCGCTGGAGCGCCGCGCTGCCGAGGGAAAGTCTGTTGAGGGCGCCGCGTCGGTGGCCAGTTTTTTCGTCAGCCGTATGGACACCTCCGTGGACGCACAACTCGAGGAGAAAATACGAGCCAGCAGTGATCCCACGGAAAAGACCGAGCTTGAGGGTCTGCTGGGCAAGGCAGCCATCGCCAACGCTAAGCTGGCATACCAGCGCTACAAAGAGCTTTTCAGCGGTCCCCGATGGGCGGCTCTGGCAAGCAAGGGGGCGTCCACCCAGCGACTTCTCTGGGGCAGCACCGGCGCCAAAAACCCCAACTATCGAGACGTCCGCTATGTCGAGGAGCTCATCGGGCCGGACACCATCAACACGGTGCCGCCGGCCACCCTCACCGCGTTCATGGACCACGGCTACGTGCGCCCCAGCCTGCAGGAGAACCTCCAGGAAGCGCGGGCGGTCATGGCAGGACTGGCGAGGCACGGGATTGACCTTAAGACAGTGACCGACAAGCTCCTGGAGGATGGCATCGAGTTATTTGCGGAATCCTACCGCGCGCTCTTGAAGAGCATCTCTGCCAAACGGGACGAGCTGATCAAGGGCGAGACCCGCCGCCGCAGCGCGAGCCTTGGTTCGTTGGAAAGCGCCGTTGAGGAGACCCTTTCCGGCCTCCGCCACGACCATATTGCCCGCCGCATGTGGCATTTCGACACTTCACTCTGGAAGGCCGGCGACCCCGATCATGCGCGCGTCATTGCCAACCGTCTCGGCTGGCTCACGGTGGCGGATGAGATGCAAGAGCACCTGGGGGTGCTCACCGGATTTGTCCAGGAGGTGCGGGACGCCGGTTTCACCCACGCGGTCCTGCTGGGCATGGGCGGCAGCAGCCTTGCGCCGGAGGTGCTGCGACGCACCTTTGGGGTCGCCCAGGGGTACCTTGACCTGTCTGTGCTGGACACCACCGACCCCGTGGCCATCCTGGAGTTGGAGCGATCCCTTCCCCTTGAGCGCACCCTCTTCATCGTCTCCAGCAAGTCCGGCACCACCACGGAGAGCCTCTCTTTTTACCGATACTTCTGGGAGCGCTTGAAGGAGCGCATCGGCGCAGACCCCGGCGGCAACTTCATCGCAATCACCGACCCTGGCACACCCCTGGAGGAGACAGGCCGTGCGCAGGGATTTCGAAGGGTGTTCCTCAACCCGCCCGATATCGGCGGCAGGTACTCGGCTCTCTCGTATTTCGGCCTTGTCCCGGCGGCGCTCATTGGGATGGACGTGGCGGGCTTGTTGGACCGCGCCGACCGTATGATCCATGCCTGCATGCCCGGCGTGCCCTTTGGCGACAACCCCGGCGTCTGGCTGGGAGCCGTTATGAGTGCGCTGGCCAAGCAGGGACGCGATAAGGTGACGCTGCTCCTTTCCCCCGGCATAGTTACTTTGGGATACTGGGTGGAACAACTGCTGGCGGAGAGCACCGGAAAAGAGGGCGTCGGCCTAATCCCCGTTGAGGGCGAAGCCGTCGGGTTGCCCGAGGTCTACGGCGAAGACCGTCTCTTTGTGTACCTGCGCCTTGACTCCGACCCTGAGGGTGACCTGGACCAGCGCGTTGCCGCGCTGGCGGCCGAGTACCCCGTGGTGACCTTCCACCTCCGAGACTCCCTGGACATCGGCGGGGAGTTCTTCCGCTGGGAGTTCGCCACCGCGGTCGCCGGAGCCGTTTTGGGCATAGATCCCTTTGATGAGCCGAACGTACAGGAGAGCAAGGACAGCACCAGCCGTGTGCTCGCCGCACTCCAGAACGCCTCCGATGCTGAGCGCGTCCTTGAGCCAACGCAGCCCACCCGCGTCGACGGCCTGGCTGTCTACGGGGATCTGCCTGCGCAGGCGGGGGTCAACCCGCTGGCGGGATTCCTCGCTCTCGGACAACCTGGGGACTACGTGGCGATCATGGCCTACGTGACCCCTAATCAGGCCAATTATGGAGAGCTATCTACGTTGCGGCGCCTCCTGCAAGAGGAGCTCCGGCTTGCGACAACCCTGGGCTTCGGGCCAAGATTCCTCCATTCCACAGGGCAGCTCCACAAGGGCGGCCCAAACCGGGGCCTGTTCATCCAGATCACCGACGACGACGACGAAGACATGCGCGTGCCCGGGCAACACCATACCTTCGGCATGCTCAAACGAGCGCAGGCCCTCGGCGATTTTCGTGCGCTGCAACAGCACGGCTGCCGCGTCATACGCATCCACGCGGGCAGCGATGTAAAACGGGCGGTGGTCATGGTGGAGCAGGCCGTAGGCGGCCCTGCCCGCAGCCACGAGACATGGCGATAGGCCGGCGCGGCCAGCGATAAGGAGGCCTCTATGGAACTGGGGTTTATTGGACTGGGACGCATGGGCGGCAACATGGTGCAGCGCCTGCTGCAAGGCGGCGAACATCAGGTGGTGGTCTATGACCGCAGCGCGGATGCTGCCAATGCCGTGAGTCAGTTCGGCGCGCGGCCCGCCGCCTCCCTTGAAGCCCTGATGGGGCAGTTGAAGCCCCCCCGAGTGGTCTGGATGATGGTTCCCTCGGGCGATCCGGTGGATCAGACGCTGGACGCTCTCATCGCGCTGGGCACGCCAGGCGACATCTTCATCGACGGCGGCAATTCTTACTTCAAGGACAGCGTTCGCAGGGCACATGCCACGGAGTCACGCGGGTTTCATTTCATGGACGTTGGCACCAGCGGCGGCATCTGGGGACTCCAGGTGGGCTACTGCATGATGATCGGCGGGCGCAAGGATGACTTTCAGCGGGTAGAGCCCATCTTCAAGACCCTGGCCCCAGAGAACGGCTACGGCTACATGGGCGCGAGCGGAGCCGGCCATTATGTCAAAATGGTGCACAACGGCGTGGAGTACGCCATGATGCAGGCTTACGCAGAGGGTTTCGAAATCATGCACACCTCACCCTTCAACTTGGACAACGAGCAGATTGCCCGTTTGTGGAACCAGGGAAGTGTCGTGCGCTCCTGGCTCCTGGAGCTGGCCGAGAGCGCGTTCCAGAAAGACCCGCAGCTCAGCAAGATCAAGGGCTATGTGGAGGACACCGGTGAGGGCCGCTGGACAGTGCTCACCGCCATTGAACAGGACGTGGCCGCCACTGCCATCGCGCATTCCCTTTTTGTCCGCTTTGGCTCACGCCAGGACGACTCTTTTGGCAACCGGCTGCTGGCCGCGCTGCGCAATGAATTCGGCGGGCACGCGGTGCGCTCTTCAGACTAAGACGCGTTGAGTAAGGAGGCAGGGCGTTGCAACCATCGCAACCCGCCACCGTGACCAGAAATCCCCTTCGGGAAGGGCTCCGTGTAGAAAGGGCGGCCCCTCCTTGCACTGTCGTGATCTTTGGCGGGGCGGGCGACCTTGCCAAACGCAAGCTGCTTCCGGCGCTCTACGACCTCACCTCTACGCGGCAGCTCCCCGGAGAGTTTGCCGTGGTGGGCACCGCCAGGACACCCGTCTCTGACGTGGAGTTTCGCGCGGCTCTGCGAGAGGGCGTGAGCCAGTTCGCCCGCACCAAACCCCTCCGTGAAGCGGTCTGGGACAGCTTTGCCCAGGGACTCTTCTATCAGTCCGGCAACGCCGATGATCCCGCAGACTACGCACGCCTCGCCCAAAAGCTCGCGGAGATTGACCAGTTGCGGGGCACCTGCGGCAACCGCATCTTCTATCTTGCCACGCCGCCCAGCCTGTTCCCCCTGATCATCAAACGACTGGGAGAAGCAGGCCTCGCCCGCAACGTGAGCCCGGAGAGCTGGACCCGCATCATTATTGAAAAGCCCTTTGGCCGTGATCTGACCACGGCCAAAGAACTCAATCAAATCGTGCGGGCTGTCTTTCAAGAAGACCAGGTCTACCGCATCGACCACTATCTGGGCAAAGAGACGGTGCAGAACCTCCTCGCGTTCCGCTTTGCCAATGGCCTCTGGGAGCCCGTATGGAACCGGCAGTTCATCGATCACGTGCAGATCACTTGCGCCGAAAGCGTGGGTATCGAGAATCGGGCTACATACTACGAGGAAGCCGGCGCGATGCGAGACATGGTGCAGAGCCACATGTTCCAGCTTCTGACAGTGGTGGCTATGGAACCCCCCGTGAGCTTTGATGCTGACGCAGTTCGTGACGAAAAGGTGAAGGTGCTGCGTGCCGTCCGTGCCATTCCCCCCGGACAGACCGGCAACTATAGCGTCCGCGGCCAGTACACCGACGGCTGGGTGGGCGGCCAGCAGGTTCCGGGCTACCGCCAAGAATCCCGCGTCTCCCCAGATTCGCGAACCGAGACGTATGTGGCGCTGAAACTGTTCATCGACAACTGGAGGTGGGAGGGCACCCCCTTCTACCTGCGTCATGGCAAGCGGCTGCCAAAGCGAGTGACGGAGATAGCCATTGAGTTCAAGCGCGCTCCCCATCTCCTCTTCGCTGAGAACCCAGGAGAGGCGTTGGATCCGAACCTGCTGGTGGTGCGCATTCAACCCGACGAAGGGATCTCCCTCCGTCTAGGGGCCAAGGTGCCCGGGCCCAGCATGCAGCTCCGATCCGTGAACATGGACTTTCTGTACGGGAGCTCCTTCCTGAGGAGCAGTCCCGACGCGTACGAGCGCCTGCTGCTGGACTGCATGCTGGGCGATGCGACCCTCTTCACTCGCAATGACGAGGCTGAACAGGCATGGGCCTTCGCGACCAATCTGCTGGACACCTGGGACGATGACCCTGTTGCCGAGTATCCAGCCGGCGCCTGGGGGCCAAGCAAAGCAAATGACTTCATTGAGCAAGACGGGCGCCGCTGGCGCAGACCCTAGCACATCACATGACCCAGCAGTTCAGCTCCCAGGCCACAAGTGAAGAGCGACCGCTCTCCAGCGTTTCCGCTATTGCAGAAGAGCTGGCGCGGGTCATGCAAGAGCTGAATCAATCCGACCCAGACACCGAGACGCAGCCCCCAGCCCGGGCGAGCGTCATGAACCTCGTGCTGGTTGGGCCGGATCAAGACACCATCGAGCGCGCCTCAGAGGTCGCCGCGCAGCTTTCATACACGTACCCTTCACGCACCTTTGCCGTGACGGCAAGCCCCGCTGACCCAGTCGCATCGCTTGACGGCTACGTGTCCTCCTACTGCTATCTCTCGACCCCTGAGTCCAAGGAGGTGGTCTGTCTGGAGCAGGTGCGGCTGCGGGCCGCCGGAGAAACAGCCAGACACCTGGAGGGCATCATCCTCCCGCTCCTGCTCCCAGACCTGCCTGTGTTCCTCTGGTGGATAGGCGAGCCGCCGGAGGAAACCGACGCGTTGCTGCAATCATGCGACAGGCTCATTGTGGACTCGACAGGTTTTAGAGAACCACTGCCCCAGCTTGCGCGGCTGTATCGCATTTTGCCACAGCAGGGGAACCGCAGAGATGGCGCCGCCCTGAGCGATTTCACCTGGCTGCGTCTCGCTCCCTGGCAGGAGCTTTTGGCGCAGTTCTTCGACGGGCAGGAAACGCTGCCATACCTCGACCAAATGAGCAACGTCCGGGTGGAGTATGCCACCGACCCAGGAGGGGCCGCCCACGCTTCACCATCACTCCTGTTGCTTGGCTGGCTCGCGGCAAAACTGCGGTGGCAATACCACGACGTCACCACGCGCGCCGGAGAGCGGGACTATCGTTTGTCGTTTACAAAGCAGGGTGGCGCTCAGGTCACCGCCCAGGTGGTGCCGCGGGCACGGGCAGGTGAGTCAGGCTATACCGGTGAGCTCCTCACCGTCGAGCTCACGGCGCTCAGTGAGGATCATGAGGCAACCTTCTCTGTGAGCCTCGCCCATGACGGCGTTCATGCGACGACGCGCGCCCACCTGCCAGGCCTCCGCGAAATCATTCGCGCCGTCCCCCTGGAGCGCGCTTCCATGGCAGACCTGCTGCTCGACGAACTGGGGAGCGTTGGCAGCAACGCGGCCTTTGAAGAGAGTCTTGCCGTCACCGCTCGAATGCTCAACTGATGTCTTCCGTTACCCTCAGAGTCGCCGACAGCACTGACGAGCTGAACCGGATAGCGGCGGAAAATGTTGCACGCCGCGCTCGCATGGCAGTTGAGGCGCGAGGACGCTGCGCCATCGCGCTCTCCGGAGGTTCGACGCCGCGCTCTCTCTATTCGCTCCTCGCTCAGCCGCCTTACGCCGCGCAGATGCCCTGGCGCCAGCTCTACTTTTTCTGGGGCGATGAGCGCTGCGTGCCCCCCGACCACGGGGACAGCAACTACCGCATGGCGCGGGAAAGCTTACTGGCCCATGTGCCGATTCCGGCGAGCAACATCTTTCGCGTGGCGACCGAGGCCGGCGCTCCTGACGCCGTTGCTCGAAGCTACGAAGCAACGCTTCGCGCCTTCTTCGGATCGCCTGCCGGCGCCGTTCCCGAGTTTGATCTCATACTCCTGGGGATGGGCTCAGACGGCCACACCGCCTCAATCTTTCCCGGCAGTCGGGCGCTGACAGAGACGGTGCAACTGGTCGCGCCCGCCTACGCCGAGCACCTGGAGAGTCACCGTGTGACCTTCACCCTGCCGCTGATCAATCAGGCCAGGTGCGTGATATTCCTTGTGGCAGGCGCAGACAAGGCGGCGTCCCTCTCAGCGGTGCTCGCTGGCGACCTTGCGTACCCCGCAGCACGAGTGAGACTGTCCCAGGGCGATCTCTACTGGCTTGTTGACCGCAACGCCCGAAGCCGTTAGGTAGCTTGCTGGCTACTTTCGGCTGAGCATGAGACGGGCGGCAGCCTCAAAGAAACCCCGCACAGCCCGCAGCGCCGCCTCCAGCACCGCGGCTGTCAGCTCAGGTGGTGTATAAGGCAGCAAAGGAACAGTCTCAAGTCCCCTTTTGCGGAGCACTTCATTGGCTGCCGCAAGGCCGGTGACGCAGGACCGCTCCAGGAAAAGGCTTGGCGTCTCGTAGCGCACCCAGTCACCGCAGCAGTAGAGCCCGTCCCAAGGCGTGATCACACCCAGGTATCGGTCAGCCTGGCCCACGTGGAAGAGGGTGTGGGTGGCGGGATCGCGCTGGATGACCCCGTGTACAAGTTGCCCCCGCAGTTCCGGATACGCCTTTACCACGTCTCTGCCTGCAACGGCCAGCAGCGTTTCATCCGGCTGCGCAAGCAGCTCCGGCGGGCCATAGACGTGACATTCCGCTGTGCTGCCGCCGGTCTGCCGCCGCCACTCCATGAAGTCGTCCTGGAAGAGGTGCAGCCAGAAGAAGTTGTCCAGCACAAAATCTCCGCCGAACATCCCGCCCTCGGCAACCACTCTGGGGCAGGTCTTGAACCACAGCCGCACGATGGACGTCGCGCGGCCCTCCGGGAATGTGAGGGCGCCCGTTCGAGCTGCGAGCTGGGGGCGGAACGTCCCGTAGGGGCTGTCGGAAAGGATTTGCTTCGCCGACGACGCATCCACCGCCAGCACCACGTGGCGGGTATCTATCTCTCCCGTTGCTTCACCTCCCGCAGCGCGCCATCGCACTGTCCAGGTATCGCCGTCTCGCCGGGTTAGCTGCGTGGCAGTGATACCCTGCGCGATGTGCCCGCCGCGTTTCGTGAGGGCCTCCAGCATCGGCGAGATGATGTGCCTGTCCGGATCGCCTCGTAGATGCTGAAAGCCGACCGAATCCCGCCGCAGCAAGGAGTAGAAGCGGAAGAGCGCAATGAACCCGGAGATGGGAACTTCCCCGCTGCCGGTGGAGAGCCCGCTGCGGGACAGCGCGCCCGCAAAGGCGCGCAGCATGTTCGGCCAGCCAAAGAGGAAGTCTCTCACGGACATCTCTGCGACTGCTTCGCCCTCCCGCGCCGGATCAATTGCCAGCATGGTGAGCATTCCCATGCCCACCCAGGGAATGCGGAGGAGATCGAGCGGGCCGAGCATGCGGAGGAAATTCAGGTCTGTCAAAAGCGAAAGGAAGTGGAAAGGCGCCGGTAGCAGCGACGTCCTCAGCTTCCGCCCGATCTCCGCTTTCCACACGCGCCGGCCGTCGGCGTAGACCCAGTCCTGTCGTTGCGACCACACCAGGGGCGGCTCGATGCCAAAGCGCGCCATGAGAGCACGCAGGTTGTGGTACTGTGACCAGAATCCGTGGATACCGTGCTCGCCCGGGAAGGACCAGTGTCTGCCCTGGAATTCGAATTCCACGGACGGCTGCCCGCCAAACCGTCCGCCGCAATAATCGGAATCGGCCTCCAGGACAAGAGGCGACAGCCCAGCTTCGGCCAGGGTGAGCGCCGCGGAAAGCCCGGCAATTCCAGCCCCAATGACAACCACGGAAGCTTCTGATTGTGGCGGGAGTCCGCCGCTTCCTGCGTGCGCCGCGTGGTCTTGCTGCTGCATGTCCCTCACGGAGGCGAGTATACTCCGATCATGGTGAAGGAGGGGTGACAAAACCGCGCCGTGCTTCGCATATGAATTCGCCGCAATGGGAAAGGCTGCTACCTCTGCCCGGTGACTGGCGCGAGCGCGCTGATCGCCGGGCCGCAACCTATCCCCAGCCCTACCAGCTCACCTGCGATCTGGCCGTGTTTCCGGTGCTGGCCTCCACGTCTCGCCTTGCGCAACGGACCGGGCTATCACAGGGCGGCATCGGTGGCGTCTCCCTGGCCTTCGTGACCGCCGCCCGATACCTATCGGCCAGTTACGGAGAGCAGAGGAAGCCCTTCCCCTTCCAGCCCGGCGGCCAGGACTTTTACCGAGAGGTTGCCATCATCGTTGTCCAACGGCTGCTGCCGGGTTTCGCTTTCTCCTTCCCACGTTTATGGGTGGACTCCAACGACCCGTCTCCCCTGGAAATCGGATGGCGCTACGGCTTCCCCAAAGGGCCTGCCAGCATCCTTATGGAACAAACTGGGAACAGATTGAGTATCGAAGCCTCAGATGATCAGGAGCATGTGCTGACTGCTCGGGCGAACAGCATGGTTCCCGTCCCTGCATCCCTGGCCACCGCCCTGACCTTCGGTGAAGGCGTCTTCCCGCTCACCGGCCAGAAGGCGCGGCTGCGATTGGACCGGGGACAGCGAGCGGCGCTGCTGCGGGTTGAGGAGTGGGAGGGCCCGGCGCTTACTGACTGGGGAGTCAAGAGCAAACCGCGGGTCGGGCTGTGGCTGGAGAAGGCTGTTCTGAGCCTCGGCCTGCCGCATTCTTAGCAAGATTCGGCTGACAGACCGAAGGAGCGGCAGAAGTTACCGTGGATTAACCTAACATGACCCGATTAAAGCAACAAACTGGTCGTCAGTGGTACGCGCAAGCCGGGGTCGCGCTTGCAGTATTCCTGATCTCCGTGAGCGCCGCATGCCGCGCCAGCACGCCCAGCTCGAGCCCCACGCCGGTAACCACTCTGTTGCCGGGAGTTCAGGGCACGCTGGTCTACGCCAAAGAGGCGGCTTTGTGGACGTTCACACCCAGCACAGGAGTGGGTCGGAAGCTGGCCACTATGCCCCTTGACTTCTTTTACGGAACCCTTGCCCCTTCTCCGGACGGAACGGTCATGGTCTACGGCCTCTACGTGAAGGGACAACGTGTCACAGACCCTGGAGGCGTCGACCTCTACCTGTCGTCGTGGGACGGGTCCAATCAACGGCTTCTGCTCACCCATGAAGCTACGGGGGTGATCTACACCGACCCCGTCTGGACGGCCGACGGACGTACTCTGTATTTCATCCGCCGGGGACCGGACGGCAGAGCGATCATCGAGCGGGTCAATCGTGATGAGCCGGGCAATGCCATCCCGCTGCTTGACGGGACGTTTGTCAGCGTATCATCTGACGGCCGGCGACTGACGTACCTTACGAACGAAGGAAGCTCTTCCGGACCCGCTATCTGGGTCGCCGATGCCGACGGGCAAAACCCCAGGAAAGTGGCGGGCCCACCTCGATTCACGGCGCTGGGCGCCTCGCGCTTCTCGCCCGATGGGACGCGCATCGTTTTTGCCGCCATCCTGTCAGAGAAAAGCTCTTCGCTGCCTCCTCCACAGAGTCCCTGGGAAGCACTGGTCAGGTTGCTCGCTCCAGCGCCCGCTCAGGCACACCCGGTCCGTATCCCCTTTGACCTGTGGCTGGTAAACACCGACGGCAGCGGCCTTCAGCTTTTGACCGACCTGGCGGACGAGACCACCATACCGGCATGGTCGCCGGATGGGAAACAGGTGGCTTTTAGCGGCGAACAGGGCATCTACGTTGTTGATGTGGTGAGCAATCTTGTAAGGGTAGGGGCCGGAGGTCCTGGAAGGGCGCAGCTCATCACGCCGGACTTTGTGGAAAGCGGACTGCTCTGGCTGAAGGAGTGAATTGCCTGACGACGGGCAGGGGGAAAAGCACAAACGTCGCCCTCTAACAGCCGCAGCATGCCCCGGAGGGGAAAGTGTATAGTATATCTTGATCCCCCACAATCGGCTGGGGGTGATTTGCGGTGCTGACGACTGGGTGGAGGTCGTGGCGTTTGGCCATGCGAAGGAAGACTGGTTGCGCAGGTTTCTGAAGTTGCCCAACGGCATCCCCTCGCATGACACCTTTGGGCGTGTCTTTGCCGCGTTGGACCCGGG